>Ga0302296_1001491_pt1 | contig 16782 bp, 10 predicted proteins | sample III_Fen_N3_1_FD_194546 | JGI IMG/M metagenome (GOLD analysis project Ga0302296, IMG submission 194546) | Peat permafrost microbial communities from Stordalen Mire near Abisko, Sweden - III_Fen_N3_1 | ecosystem: Environmental > Terrestrial > Soil > Wetlands > Permafrost | place: Sweden: Abisko...
CCGTGCAAGTAATCTTATTTTGTTAAGATCAGGTGTCTCAAGCGGTAACTTAATGAACAGGGCCTTAACAATATTTGAACTAAGGACAAAGCTTTTTTCATTTGCAGCATAATAATTTTCAATTTCCGCATCTGTCAAAACAGTATCAAGCTTTTCGAGAATCATTTGTCGCTGATACTGATATATTATAAGATTTGACCTTGTATCCTCCAGTTGTTTAGTTATTTCCTCTTTTAATGCCGGTGTCAGATTCTCTTCTGCTTTCCTCAATAATAATTGTCTCTTCGCCCACTTGTTAATATAATTCTGGAACAGGGCAACAGAATCAGACTCATTTACTCCGTGTTTAATAATCTTTGGTAATTCATCCAGATAAAGAACGACATTTCCAACCTGGGCCAAAGCTACTCTTTTTGTCTGGTTATATCTGTTTTTACAACCTGTTATCAGCAAAACGGACAGCACTATTATTATTGTTCTATTCATTTTGTAACTTCTTCCTCACTTCATCGAGCACCAAATTATCAATCTTAACGTTATATTTTTTATTTAATTGTCCGATCCATTCACTCTCAAGAGACTCCTGGTAACCGGTCATTACTTCTCCTCTTACATCTTCAAATTTCAGAGGCGCTGGCTCTAATACTTTATTTATAAGCAGAACAGATGGAAATCCTTTCCTCATGAACGGATGAGGACCATTGTTCCATTCAATCTTATCTATTTCAGTATCATCGTTTTTAAACCATTTACCTTTCTCTATGAATAATAATGTATCGTTCGGTCTGTTGAATTTCTTAACCAGAAGGTCATCAAAGTCAGCTTTCTGTGAATTTTTAATGAATGCAGAATTTAGTAATTTTTCTCCGTCCGGAGATTTAATCGTGTAAATTTTAGCCTCTATTCCTCTTCTTGGCAGCCAGTTGTCTTTGTGATCCATATAATATTGAAATAATCCTGAAGAGTCATTGCTGACCCTGTTCCAGACTTTTTTTCCGGATATTTCAAAAAGGAGCATTCCATCATGGAACTCATTCATTAAATAACGGAATTCCGGATATTTGTTTTCTAGCATGGAGTTCTCATAACTTTTCAAATGATCAGAAGCTCTGGTTTCGATCAGCCGGTTAATGAATACAGTCGAATCTTTTGTTATAACCATTGATCCTCTTTTTTCAACGTAATCTGCAAACTCGTTGGTTGTAATGTATTGATTTGCAAAAGAATATATATTACCGGCAGGTAAATCAGTCCGATTATAGGCTTTTAAGCCCTTAATAATCAGTGTATCGGTATGATTGACAAACCAGGTATAATTATTATGATTTACCTGGAAATTGTACTCTTTTTTTAATTTATCAATGAATGATTTCTCACTTATTGAATTGAGATAAGACTGATTTATTTTGCTTTCCAGGAATGATCTTTTTTCATCAAATGTTCCGGGTGCTTTTTTATCAAGAAGTTTTATTATATGCCATCCATAGACTGTATGAACTGGCATAGTATACGTTCCTGTATCCGTGAGGGCAAAGGCTGCCTCTGAAAAGTCACTTATAATTTCACCGGTTCCAAACCAGTCAAGAGCCCCTCCTTTTTCTGCCGATTCCTTATGATCGGAGAATCTTCTGGCAAGATCAGAGAAAGAAGCTCCTTTTTTCAATAAAATGTAAATGCTGTCAATTGTCTCTTTCGACCTTATTGCCTCTTTCTCATTTGTTCCAGGGGGGACAGCTTTCATTATGTGGGCAACTTTTATCCGGCCTCGTGATGGTCGTCTTTCTGTTACTGTAATAATATGATATCCGTATGGTGTTCTAACAGGCATTGAAATGGCGCCTTTTTTCAGGGAATAAGCAGCATCCTCAAAGGGCATGATCATCTGAAAAACTGAAAAATAGCCAAGGTTTCCTCCATTTATTTTCACTGATTTATCGTCAGATGTGCCTCTTGCAACACTTTCGAAAGGTTCTCCCATAATAATTCGTTCCCTGATATCTGCAGCTTTTTGCCATGCTTTCAGAGTATCTTCGGGAGAAGCGTCTCCGGGCAAGGCGATCAGAATATGCCAGGCGTTTATTTCAGTCAAAGATCTCTGAAAGGCTTTCTGAAGAAGTTTTTCCTTTGTCTGGGTATCAGTGAGATAATTCTGTGCAAGCTGATTCCTGTAGCCATTCAGCTCATTCCTGAACGACCTAGTGGTATCGTATCCTTCATTAAGCGCTTCAGCCACCTTTAGCTTAAAAACGGTAAATTGCCTGAGATAGCTATCGACATCCAGGGTTTTGCCAGGCTCTCTGCTTTTATTATACATCCTGATAAATTCACCTGCCTGTATATTTTTCCCATCTACGGTCATAAAAGTTTTGTCATTCAGATCTTGTCCCTGGCAGATTGCCGGGAACAGATATACCAGAATAATAAGAAAAGATTGTCTGATTGTCATCAGGATTTACTGATACAGGTTATTCAAATGATTTTCTGCTGTAATTCGGAGCTTCCCTGGTTATGGAAACATCATGAGGATGACTTTCTAGAATACCTGAATGTGTGATCCTAACAAATTTCCCATCTTTTTTAAGAACAGCTATATTTTTTGCTCCAAGGTAACCCATACCTGCTCTCAGCCCTCCGGTCATCTGATATATCACTTCAGCTAGTGTTCCTTTATATGGTACTCTTGCTTCAATCCCTTCAGGAACCAGTTTCCTGATATCATCTTCTATGTCTTGGAAATACCGGTCCTTTGACCCTTGCTGCATAGCTTCTATCGATCCCATACCTCTATAGGCCTTGAATTTTCGTCCATTATAGATTATAGTATCTCCCGGTGATTCCTCGACCCCAGCAAACAAAGATCCTGCCATGATTGAATCGGCCCCGGCTGCAATTGCTTTGATAATATCGCCGGAATACCTGATTCCTCCATCGGCGATTACAGGAACCCCTGATCCATCTATTGCTTTTGCCACATTGTAAATAGCAGAAAGCTGTGGTATTCCAACACCTGCAACTATCCTTGTTGTGCAAATTGATCCCGGCCCAATCCCTACTTTTACTGCATCGGCTCCTTCATCGACAAGTTTTTTGGCCGCTTCACCTGTACCAATATTACCGGCGATCACATCAATTTCAGGGAAGTTTCTTTTTATTTCTTTCAGGATATTTATTACGCTTTTTGTATGTGCATGTGCTGTATCTATTGCAATTGCATCTACACTTGCATTTATAAGTGCTTCTACCCTTGACAATGTGTCGGCAGCTATTCCTACTGCGCCTGCGACCCTTAGCCTTCCTTTATCATCCTTGCATGAATTGGGCCGGTCCTTCGTTTTTGTAATATCTTTATAAGTAATCAGGCCAATCAGTTTGCCTTCATCATCGATCATCGGAAGTTTTTCAATCTTATGCTTCTGAAGTATCCTTGCTGCAGCTTCCAGATTTGTCTGATGATTTGTAGTAATCAGACTTGTTGTCATTACTTCGGTTATTTTACGGGCTCTGTTGTTTTCAAAGCGAAGGTCCCTGTTGGTGACTATTCCTTTTAAAATACCGTTCTTGTCAATGACCGGGATGCCGCCGATTTTGTATTCACTCATTAAATTCATGGCTTCTGCGACAGTGGCATCGAGATTAATGGTTATCGGATCAAAAATCATTACATTTTCCGCCCTTTTTACCCGTTTTATCTGCGCTGCCTGCTTTTCAATCGACATATTTTTGTGGATCACCCCAATTCCACCCTCTCTTGCAATGGCAATCGCAAGCTCATCTTCAGTAACTGTATCCATTGCTGCAGAAACAACCGGCGTATTGATACGTATGTTTCGCGTGAACATTGAACTAAGATCAACTTCCCTTGGAAGCACCTCAGAATATGCAGGAACAAGAAGAACGTCATCGAACGTCAGTCCTTCGTACAGTATCTTATCTTTTATAAATGACATCAGATGAGATTTTAAGTTTTTGATGGCGCAAATTACGAAAAAAAACAGAACTCGTAAAAAATCTCTCTGTTTTAACTATCATATAACTGAATAAAGATATCCGGAGTATTTTATTAAGACTCTTGATATTGCATAAGATTAAAGGAATTTCATATTTTGCCACATTCATGGCAATGTGTGACTTTGATTTATAAAATTGAATAACAGTTGCTACATTTGTAGTAAGTGCAAGAGGGAATGAATATTGAACAATTCAGGCAGGTTTTAACAAAATACTGGGGATATACTTCCTTCAAACCTTTACAGGAGGAAATCATCAAATCCATAGCAGAAGGGAAAGATACTCTCGGACTTATGCCAACTGGAGGCGGAAAATCAATAACCTTCCAGGTGCCCGCGCTGGCAATGGAAGGTATCTGCCTCGTAATAACTCCCCTGATCGCCCTGATGAAAGATCAGGTAAACCGGCTTAATGAGCTGGAAATAAAATCAATAGCGATACATTCCGGTATGTCAGCCGAAGAGATAGATAATGCTCTTGAGAATAGTATTTTTGGAGACTATAAGTTTCTTTACGTTTCACCCGAGAGAATTTCCACAAGGATATTCCAGGCCAAGGTAACAAGGCTTAATCTCTGCCTGGTAGCAATCGATGAAGCGCATTGCATATCGCAGTGGGGGTATGATTTCAGGCCGTCATACCTGAAAATAGCATCCTTAAGAGAACATATTTCTGATAAAGTTCCATTCCTGGCCCTGACTGCATCAGCTACTCCTCAGGTAATTGATGATATCATGAAGAGACTTGCATTCAGAGGAAAAAATGTTCTCAGAACGAGTTTTGACCGGAAAAATATCTCATACCTTGTCAGGAGGGTCGAAGATAAAGGTACTTATCTTGTGAAGACACTGCAAAAAACACAAGGCAGCGGAATCGTTTATGTGAGAAGCAGGAAAAGATGCAAAGAGGTTGCTGAATTACTGGTAGCTAATGGGATAAGCGCTGATTTCTACCATGCCGGATTAACTGACGAGCTTCGCGACAAGAAGCAATCAGCCTGGACTACAGGTGAGACCAGAGTAATTATTGCCACCAATGCGTTTGGTATGGGTATCGATAAGTCAGAAGTCCGGTTCGTAATTCATTGGGATATACCTGATTCTATAGAAAGCTATTTTCAGGAGAGCGGAAGAGCCGGACGTGATGGAAAGCCATCATTTGCTGTATTGCTATATTCACCTGCTGATAAGACCAGATTGCAGGATACAATCAGAAAGAAATTCCCGGCTATAGATAAGATCAAAGACACCTATGAGGCATTATGCAATTATCTTCAGATTCCTCTTGGTTCCGGGAAAGACAATGTATATGAATTTAATTTATATGACTTTGTATCAAAATTCAGATTACCGGTTATAGAGACATATAATAGCCTTCAGTTTCTTCAGAGAGAGGCATATATGGAGTTCACTGAAGAGATAAATAATCCCTCAAGAGTACATTTTGTAGTCAGTCGTGACGATCTCTACAAATTTCAGGTGGCAAATGAATCATTCGACGGTTTTATAAAACTTCTTCTAAGGTCTTATACCGGCATGTTTACGGAATTTGTTGCTGTTAATGAAGAAACACTTTCACGTAAATCGGCTGCCACAAGGGACACTATATACCATTATCTGGTAAAATTATCGTCATTAAATATAATACGCTATATTCCGGGTAAGAAAACAGCCCTGGTAATATTCACTGAAGAGAGACTGGAAAGGAAAGCATTGCTGATTTCACCCGACAATTATCTTCACGTAAAGGAAAAATATGAGGTCAGGCTTGATAAGATGATCGAATATGCGGATTCAGATGATCATTGCAGGTCTGTCTATCTTCTGAACTATTTTGGAGAAGAATCGGACAGGTGCGGAATATGCGATGTATGCCGGAAAAGGAATGAACTCGAGCTTAGCAAATATGAATTTGATCTTATTCTTGAAGATATAAAAAGTGTTCTTTCCGGGAAGAACCCTGATGCGGAAGAACTTGTTAAAATGATTGATCATCCTGAAGACAAAATCATTAAAGTGATCCGCTGGCTGCTTGATCACGATAAAATTATTCAGGATACGTATCATAAACTGTCATGGAGAAACCGATAGCTGATAATGGCCTGATTGGAATCTGAAGGATCAGATTTATATTTGCTTGTATTGAAGAATTGAATATTAATATACATAATTATGAAAAATTCATCGATTCTCTTATTAATGCTTTTTGTTATCCTGGCTTGCAGCGGGAGAACTACCATAAATGATAAAGACTATAAAATGGATCTCAGGTACGCCCCTGTCTGGGGCCAGACTTCAATTTGTCTTCCTGATGAGATGCAGAAAACAATCGTAAATGACAAAGGAACCCTGCTCTATGATTATACCAATGGTAACCCGATAGCTTCCGGACCATTTAACGGCTTCAATATCTCTATGTTTGCAGGATTGGATTCAGTTGGATCTGATGCTTCATCCCAGCGGCTGTTTTCTCCTAAAGTGCCTGTTTTGCTGACAGTATTTAAAAGGGACGGGATACATTATTCTACCGATATTTTTACTGTAGCACCTGCACTAAAACTTTCCGCCGGAGACAGTTGTGAGGTATCAAAAGGATATTTTGGATTTCCTCATAATGACATTATACTATTCAATATTAAGAACACATCAGGGAAGGATACATCGGTTAATCCTGTTTTTTTTGTTAAGTCAGTTTATCCGGTTCAGATAAGCAAGGATAAAAAAACATTATCGATTGATAGAAGAATTACAATCTCTCTTCCCGATGGAGTAGCTTCCATTTCTGACAAATCACAAGGATCATACAGTTCCTTCATCGTGAAATTCAATAAGGTATTATTAAAGTCAGGTGCTGTAAATACAATGGCTTTTGACGTAAATATTGGAAGTAAGGCAGTACAGCTAGCCTCTTCAGTAAATGAAGCTGTCGATTTTAGAACAAAAGCTATTGCCTGGTGGAATTCTTATAAATTTCCATATGATAATATAATTGTTCCTGACAGCAATGTACAAAAGCTTGTCTGGTCATGCATACGTAATATCTATCAGGCACGCGAAATTAAAAAAGGATTGCCTGCATTTCAGGTAGGACCGACATGTTATCGCGGCTTATGGATTATTGACGGTTCTTTCCTGCTTGAATCCATGACTTTTCTGGGTCAGGTTGAGGATGTGAGAAATGGGATTGAGTATATGTTGGGTTTTCAGCATAAAAACGGTTCAGTTTTACTTATGGACAGCCACTGGAAAGAGACAGGGATCGTATTGTGGGTAATAAAACGCCATGCCCAGTTGACAGGAGATAAGAAATGGCTGGAATCGAAATGGGACAATGTTACAAGGGCTGTTGGTTATATCGATAGCATGCGTATAAGTACAATGAAAGATAAAAATGCACCAAATTATGGACTCATCCCCGCAGGTTTCAGTGATGGAGGCTTGAGCAGTAAAACATATGAATTTACGAATGTTTACTGGACACTGAATGGCCTTAAATCTGCCGTCGATATTGCTATCATGCTCAAAAGGGAAAATGAAGCTAAAATATGGAAAGAAAAATATGATTCAATGTTTGCTGACTATCAGGTTGCTGCTAAACGAAGTCTGAAAACCGATTCCTGTGGCAATAAGGCGGTGCCGATTTATATTGTCGACAGTTGCCAGATTCAGCGCGGACAATGGGCTTTCTGTCATGCCATATTTCCGGGGAAAATATTTAGCAATGATGATCCGCTTATGATAGGAACTATGAATATGCTTAAATGTAATGAGTGCGAAGGATTGGTATATGAAACAGGCTGGCAGAATAAAGGCATCTGGAATTACTTCGGATCGTTTTATGCTCATGCCTGGCTATGGCTTGGTGATGGACAGAAAGCTGCAAAAATCATGTATGCGATGGCAAATCATGCCTCTCCGACACTGGTATGGCGGGAGGAACAGCCTGTAAAATCTTTGAATTCCAGGGAAATAACGGGAGATATGCCTCACAACTGGGCGAGTGCTGAGTTCATAAGGATGATGCGCAATTTCATCGTACTGGAAAGGGGAGAAGAGCTGCATTTATTCGAAGGGGTGCCTCCGACATGGACAAAACCGGGGATGAAAACTGCATTAAAGGGTATCTATACCGAATTTGGGATACTTGACGTTGATCTTACAGTTTCCATGGATGGTAAGAAAGCCGTAGTAAATTTAAATCTTGATAGTACTAACCATAAACCACCTTCTTCAGTTGTGCTACATCTGGATGCATTAAAAGGAACCGGAAAGAAAATAATCCGTAAACCCGAATTCCCGATTACTGAGACCATTGCATTATAATTCAGAACCTCTTAAAGCATGAAGTTTTATCGATTTTCTTTGAAAATGCAGTTTTACTTAGGGATCACATTCTTTTGAATATAATCATTTATTTTAGATGGAGCGGGGCCTATATAATGAAAGGCTTCCGCCCAGCCTAATCCATACTTTTCTCCTAGTTTTTTATCATTATCCAGTACAAATTCTTTTATGTAATTAACATCAGCAGTATGGTCATCCTCACCAAGCAGTGGTAGCTTTTTACCATCTTCGGCCAACTTTTTCCTGAGATCGGACCCATTATCACCACCGGGCCCCTGTGTTTTACAAACAATATTACACTCAACTTTAGTATCGATGAAATCGCTGATATCCACTATTCTGTTTACAATCTGTGGGCCCCTAGCAAAATAATACATCTCTGTAACGGTATGTGGCTCGACAACCTCAAGCTGTTCGGGATAGTCGCTGCTCATACCTGCCATCCAGCGCGCTGCTTCAACGGCTTTTGCTGTAATATAATGATCCGGATTTTCTTCATATTGTCCATAGGGATCATAGCAGATCAGTGTATCTACTTTTAGTAATCTGAAAAGAAAAATAAACCGGCCTTTAATCTCCTGGATATTATATTCATCCAAACGGTGATTACGATAGTTCAGATCATATGTTTTTTTTAGTCCTAACACTCTTGCAACTTCTGCATTATCCTTTTCGTTATTGAAGAACCGTTCACCGTTTGTTGCGCCAGTTCCTGCAGCTTCATCGTTCGAGGTCCTTATAAGATATCCGGTATATCCCTCGTAGATAAGCTTTGCAACTGTACCTGAAGCATAAATTGGTATGTCATCGCAATGAGGCTGTATAACGGCCAGGACTTTACCCGCAAAAGGTTTGCCCCGACTCACTTTTTCAATGACCACTTCATTCCGAACATCCTCAAAATCTGTATGTTTCCCATTTTTAATATGTGAAAAACCCAGTGCACCATAAGAAGCAGGAATAATTGCACCAAGAGCAATATTTTTTGAAATAAAGCTTCGTCGTTTCATAATAATTAAAAGTTTGAGTTTATGTTCTTATTTCATATACTCATTAATTAATTTGTATCTGGAATATCTGTCAGAAATTTGGTATATGCCTGAAGGTACTGCTGAGGAGTAGTTCTACCCTCCTGTATGTGCGAAACATTTGAATGTATACAGAGGTACACAAAATTATATAGAATGTTAACAATTTCCGGATTGGGTTTTAGTTTATTATTCTCACCAGCAATGAACGCTCCGCGTTTTCCGGTCTTCTCAGCTCTTGCAATTTCGAGCATAGCATAATATACAGGCAGACGAGCCTTTCTGACATGTTCCAATATCTCGGGTGACTCTGTTACTGCTTTCTCTGCGCGATCAAAAATTTTATTATAAGTAGTAATGAGTGAATCGGAAAGGAAGGTTTCTTTTTCTTCGACGGGGGTGCCGTAAATAATCAATTTTTCTCCCGATTTAGACATTCTATCATGTAAAAGATCTATATACTCCCTGATCATTTTCGAAGCATCACCATAATACCCTGATAAAAAGTCATCCATCACCTTATTGACATCTGCATTTACGTTCCAGAGTAAATTAGCCAGGAGGTATGCCTTAAGCTCATGAAATTCACCTCCTGTATCGGGATTCCCTTCTTCGAAAATCATTGTTACTCCTTTATCATGCAGATATTTAAGATTGGGTTGCAGGGTTTGAAAATTAGGGAAAGGAGAAATGAGGTTCCGGTATTGAACTACATAATCCCATATAATAATATTGTTGGTCAAACGGGCCCATCCATCCAGATCCTCACAGAAGGACCTGTCGCCCATCTCAATCGGAACATTTCTTGGACTTTCAATATTACATAACATAATATTCACATTTTTCCCGGGTAAAAGATCCTTTGGAGGTACCCGGGTATATTGGTAGGCAAGTGTGGATATGATCTTATCAGGAAATCTCTCAGCTACTTTGTTAACGAATGTCAGGAAAGATCCACTACCGATAGGAGAGTACATGTCATCGCCATGTGTTCCATACATTTTGCTGCCGGGGGCAAAAGAAGAGTATTTTTCATTTAATTCGGTACATTTTGGACAGCGGCAATAGTTTACGTTATCATTTTGACTTACAGACCAGTATACTGCTGTTGGATTTTGCTCTATCCTTTTTTGCAGGCTTTTACAAACAATTTCTAACACATCCGGATTGCTTAAACATAGTTGGGCCTCAGGTTGCCACGACGCATCAATTCCTGAATGACGTTTTCCATCATAATAACTGAAATATTCAGGATGAGATTCACCATATTCCTTTGCACTTAGCAACTCATCTGAGGTATGAACAAAATCGCCCCATTCATTTCCACTGTCGGGTTTCCCAAAACAGTTATCAAGTTTATGCCAGACCAAATATTCCGGATCGTTTATTACATCAGGGTAAAAATCATCGCGGTACTTAAAAGAAGGCAATTGCATGTCATCGATTGGATTCAGAATGATCGTTTTCTGTTTTGGGACATAAGTAACTGCTGAAGAATACTTCCTGCATCCCAGATACTTCTCAAGGAAAGTGTAAACACCATATAACACTCCTTTACCGGTTCCTCCTGCAATCACAAGTTTTTTACCGGTGTTTCGAATATACAATCCATCTTTTTCCAGCTTATCAACCGGTACATTCTTATATTCCTCCCGGTTTACATTGCCTATAAGAATCTCATTATCTTCCGGACCCGTAATATCTGAGACGATGGGGAGAACGACGCCTGATATCCTTTTGATGTAATCCTGGAATACCAAAGCTGACTGGATCTCATTAACATTGCCTTTTTCCGGAATGATGATCCTGCATTTTGATTTGCTGTTGTTTACCAGAGTAAATTGCTGGGCTTGCGCTGCTGCCAAAAAGAAAATTGCGATTAGAAATAAATGAAGTCTTTTCATATTATATTCATTTTTACAAGTAAATATAATTCAATCTGATAAGGAGGTACTGTCTTTGAGAATATATTTATTAATAATTTGTTTATGGTGATTCTGTTTTAGTTTTGCTTACCCGGTCAACAAGGTATACTATCGATTTGAATGAGACACCTGTTTGCAGGCTCAATCCGATCTCACATGTCCGGCTTGTCGAATATCCGTTACGTACATCGCTGGTTAATTGACTTTTAATGTCCTTTAAACCGTGTTTATTCAGTTCAGGAAATGTAAAACCACGATCACCGGCAAAACCGCAACAATTTGATTCAGTTACAATAACTCTTTTGGCACAAGTTCTGGCAAGATTGACCAGTTTCAAATCAAGTTCCATCTTCTTCATGCTGCATACAGGGAATACAGTTATGGTCTCATCCAGTGGCGTAATATCCAGATAGGTTAGAAGAAAATCAGTTATAAACTCAACGGGCTCATACAGTTTTAGTCCGGATTTTATGTTATCTCTCATTGTATATAGACAGGGGCTCATATCGCAAAGCACAGGATATTCTCCATTTCTGCTCGCCTTTATCAGGGCTGATTCAAGTTCATCTGATTTTTGTTTTCCGGCTTCAATATAACCCTTACTGGCAAAAGCCATACCGCAGCAAAGACTATTCAGATTGTCAGGAAAGATTACCTGATATCCGCCCTTGTGTAATAGTTCTATCATTTTTAATGAAAGCTGTTCCTCTCCGGACTGATCCTTCGATAAACCCATTGAGCGGTTGATGCATGAAGGAAAATAGACTACTTTTCGGTTAGAAGCCCGGGGTTCATCATTTTTTAATTTTTTAATTCCGGCTCCTTTAGGCATAAAGGGATTCCATAGAGGGACCCTGTTTCCCGATATCCTTCGTAACCCTGTTGAGGCTGATCGCATAACTGTCGTTCCCAGTAGAGTATGAAAAGAACTGACAATTGAAAGCGACACTCTTACAAATGAAGTAACCAGTTTCATGTGACCGGCAATCCAGTTTGCGCCTTTTTGCCTGGATGCAACGTTTTGAGACCGGAGATTTTTAATAAGTCTTCCGGTGTCAATATTAACAGGGCAGCTTGTTGCACACAAGCCATCAGTAGCACAGGTTTCATCACCTGCATAATCGAAAGATCTGGTAAGAGATGCCACCATATGCGGCTTATGTCCGCTTTTTTTCAGAGATTCTATTTCCCTGTAAACAACAATTCGCTGTCGGGGAGTAAGCGTCAGACCGGCAGAGACGCATGAAGGTTCGCAAAATCCGCACTCGGTACACTTATCAATGATCTCGTTTGCAGCCGGTATTGGTTTCAGATTTTTAATATGAATACTTTTATCCGGATTTAAAATAACCCCCGGATTCAATATATCCGACGGATCAAAAATCCGCTTTATTTTTTGCATCAGGTTATAAGCATCTTTTCCCCATTCCATTTCAACATAGGGCGCCATATTCCTGCCGGTTCCATGTTCGGCTTTGAGGGAGCCGTCGTACTTATGAACCACAAGTTGCGAAACCTCTGACATAAGCACTGCATATCTGTCAATCTCGCCCTGAGTGTTAAAATCCTGAGTGAAGACAAAATGAAGGTTTCCTTGAAGTGCATGACCAAAAATCACCGCCTCATTGTAGCCATTTTTCTTTAATATATTCCGGAGGTCAAGTGTTGCTTCAGCAAGCGATCCGGCTGGAAAAGCTACATCCTCAATGATTACAGTTGTTCCTGTACTTCTCATAGCGCCTATTGAGGGAAACAATCCCTTTCTGATTTTCCAGAGAAGTTCATATTCAGCCGGGATAGCAGTGAATTGAACATTGGTCTCGGTTGGAATCGATTGTATTGATGTTTTTATAACATCAATATTGTTGTTTAAAACATCGGCTCCGGGAGCAACTGTTTCAACGAGGAGGGCGCATGCATCATCGTGCAGTATTTTGAGGAAGTCGGGAATGCCTTTTTCATGTTCAACTGAACGCAACCCGGCACGGTCAACCAGTTCCACCGCCGAAACCGGAGTATCTTTTAATAATGTGACGGCCATGCATGCATTTTCTATATTTGTGAAGATCATCAGAGAACTTGCTTTATATGCATGCTCAACAACTGTCCTGTAACTGATTTCGGCAATGAATCCCAAAGTGCCTTCCGATCCTATCATGAGGTGTTCAATGATGTCAAAAGGATTACTGAAATCAATTAGTGCATTCAGACTGTAACCAGTTGTATTCTTCATTTTGTATTTTTTCCTTATCCTTGCGGAAAGGACACTATCATTTTTTGCAGATTTTGCCAGGTCTTCAATATCCGAAAGAACCTTAAAATGCGATTCTTTGAATAAAGTCCTGCTTGATTCGTCTCTTGTATCAAGGATAGTTCCGTCGGCAAATATTATCCTCATGCCGGTTACCGTTCTGTATGAATTTTCGGAAATTCCGCAACACATTCCACTTGCATTATTTGAGGCAATGCCTCCTATCATTGCTGCGTTTACCGACGCAGGATCAGGACCAATTTTTCGCCCGTAAGGAACCAGGACCATATTGGCTCTTCCTCCTGTAACTCCAGGTTGGAGGCTGATCTCAGTGCCATTTTCATTTATATGGAATTTTTTCCAGTGAATACCAGCTATTATTAGTACTGAATCGGTAACAGACTGCCCCGAGAGACTTGTACCTGCCGCACGGAATGTGACAGGAATGGATAGTCCATAGCTCTCTTTTAAAATGAAAGACACTTCATTTTCCTCCTTTGCAATGATTACCAGCCTGGGAATCAGTCTGTAAAAACTGGCATCAGTCCCATAAGCAAGAGTATGCAGCGGGTCGTGAAAGATCCTGCCCTTATCAATTGATCTGATAAGATGATCATAGAGGACTTTATATTTTCCTGAAAGCATAAAGAGACTTTAGTTACACTTTATAAGTAGTAATGAAGGTGTTCAAAGATTAGGATAAATTTACATTAATTGTATTATAAAAGAGGGCCATTTCCGCACAAGTGTGCGATTATTTTCATTTTTCCCCATGTATCTCTCCGGGTCAATGCCGGAGGATTTCTTTCTTCTTAATTTCTTTTGATTTTCTTATAGATTAATCTTCAATGGATTAGCAATTAGTTATCTATTTACTTTTTTAAGTTTACAAATTCTGGCATATCCTTTGGATAGTCTTTATATAAGATAAAAACCGTTACAGGGAAACAAACTTTAAACTGAAAGACTATGAAAAAGCAAATGAGCAAAATCGGAGTGATAGCATTAATGGTTTTATTTTCAAGTTGTGCTACGCAAAAGGGCTATATGTTGTCCTCAACACATCCAGGTAAGAATAATTTTATAGTTATTAAAAACAATGTACACGGAATTGCAAAGGCAAGTTCGGTATTTGGTTTTGGTAGACTTTCAAAAGGAGCTTTGATTAATGAAGCAAAAGCACAGTTAATAGAATCTAACCATCTGGAATGCAATCAATCGCTGGTAAATCTTAATATAAACTGGAAAATGGTTTACGCGCATCCCTTTCTGATTACGAACAGATGCACCGTTACTGCGGATATAGTAGAATACAGTCAGAACCAGTCAATTCTTTCAATGGTATCTCCAGGTAAATAGCCGATGTCTACCTGTCATTTCCACACAAGTGTGCTCAATAAAGTTTATAAATTCAAAATTTTTTGTCTAAAAATGATTAAAAAATGCAGTATTCAACTTTTGTTAAAATCATTTAAAATTCAAAAAAATGAAAACAAAAATCAGTATTCTATTTGTTGTGTCATTCTTACTGATAGGACTAAATGTATCTGCGAATAATTCCGGAAATTCAGAAAAAGTGAATCCATCCGAAAGAAAAAATGCATATGGTTCTTACAATCAAAGTAATGTAACAGGAACAACAAAAAATCAAAACGGACAGAATTCTACCATTGACCTGAGAGTAACAGGTACTTCAAGCGGACTTACAAACTATATAATTTATGTTGAATACAATGATGGAAACAGTTGGAAAAAACTAACATATAGCTCTGTGATCGGTCAAAAAGGCAAATTCTATGTGACAGTAAATTCTAATACGTACTATTTTGATTTCTGATACATAGAACCTTAATTGATGAATGCCCGGTTGCTGCTTATTGGATCTAATTAAGATATTCTTTACCAGGATTATTTCAAGTCCTTTATGATTGAAACAGCTTCTTTCAGCTTTAATTCCCTGTTATACAGGATGCCCTGAACACCCTGAAGCTTGCTTCCTTCTTTAAGGGTACCTGTATCCAGAGGACCAAATCCAATTTCTTCAATAATTCTACTGATCTTTTCTTTGGCTTTTTTATCGTCGCCGGCGATAGGAATGACTCTTCGTTCTAAAATGGGCAGGCTGGTATTACCATTTTCTGAAAGATGCTTAAACCAGATCGTATTGAATGCTTTCAGTACAATGGCACCGGGAAAATGCTCAATAACCTTTGAACTCGAAATATCAGAGCCTAAATCATAAAATGTCCCGTCTACTTTATATGGATTCGTCGTATCAACTATTATCTTCCCCGGCACATTGAATGTAGCCAGGGAGTCAATTGATCTCCAGTGGATTGAAAGTATTATCACATCACTGTATATTATAGCTTCCTCAAGAGAGACAGGATGTAATTTACTTCCAAGTTCAACTGCAAGATTTTTAAGAGAAGCAGGTCCTCTGGAATTGGCAATGGCTACATCATTTCCTGATTTTACTAATAACCTGGCGAGATTACCACCAATGTTTCCGGCGCCAATAATTGAAATTTTCATAATTTTTATATTTTAGTTACCGGCATTAATATTTAGAAGAAAAAGCATCTGACCTTTTCATTTGACTCAAAGAGTAGACATATCAATAACGAATCGATAATGCACATCGCCTTTCAGCATTCTTTCATAGGCGCTGTTAATGTCTTTAATATTTATGATCTCCACATCAGAAGTTATATTATGCTCGGCGCAGTAGTCCAGCATTTCCTGAGTTTCAGGAAGACCTCCGATAGATGAACCGGCAAGGCTTTTTCTTCCCGACAGAAGGCTGAATCCTAATATCTGCGCCGGAGTAGGAGGCGCTCCGACACAAATTTGTATACCATCTGTCTTCAACAATGAGAGATAAAGATTATAATTGTGAGGAGCAGAAACAGTATCAATAATGAAATCGAAGTAGCCTGTTACGCTTTTTATACTTGCTTCATTTGTTGTCAGAATAAATTTATGTGCACCAAGTTTTTTCGCATCTGTTTCCTTGGATTTTGAAGTGCTCAGCATCGTTACTTCAGCTCCGAAAGAGGCTGCAAACTTAACTGCCATATGTCCAAGTCCACCTAATCCGAGAATTCCAACTTTATGTCCCTTCCCGATTTTCCAGTGTTTCAACGGTGAGTAAGTTGTGATTCCGGCACATAATAGCGGAGCTACCGCTTTAAGGGGAAGCTTTTCTGAGACATGAAGTGCAAAAT
>Ga0302296_1001492_pt1 | contig 16775 bp, 15 predicted proteins | sample III_Fen_N3_1_FD_194546 | JGI IMG/M metagenome (GOLD analysis project Ga0302296, IMG submission 194546) | Peat permafrost microbial communities from Stordalen Mire near Abisko, Sweden - III_Fen_N3_1 | ecosystem: Environmental > Terrestrial > Soil > Wetlands > Permafrost | place: Sweden: Abisko...
AGTCCTTTCACTTGAAACATTACGAAGAGGTTTAAGAGGTGATACCTTTTCTGATTTTCTATCTTAAAATACTTATTGATTATAATTAAAACAAAAGCCTCTGCGACTAATTATTGCAGAGGCTTTTATTTTAATTACCAAACCTATACCCTATTCCCGATTCTGTATTTAAAAGTTTTGGTTTTGAAGGATCGTCCTCAATCTTTTTTCGAAGTTGAGCCATAAAAACACGGAGATATTGTGTTTGCTCAAAATAGCCCATTCCCCAAATTTCTTTTAAAATAAATTGATGAGTAAGTACTCTGCCTTCATTCTTTGCTAGGAGTGCTAATAATGAATATTCAGTTGATGTGAGTTTTACTATTTCTTCGTTTTTTCGAACAACATGATTTGCAATATCTATTTTAAGATTCCCAAATGTTAAAACTGGATTATCGGATAAGCCTTGACTTAAACGAATGGAAACCCTTATTCGAGCAAGTAATTCGCCTGTTCGAAATGGTTTTGTAAGATAGTCGTTTGCTCCACTTTCAAGAGCTTTAACGATATCATCTTCACCTTTACGTGCTGAGAGAATTATGATTGGCTTTTGATACCATTGGCGTAGTTTAATAAGAAAATCTACTCCATCACCATCGGGTAAACCTAAATCTAAAATAATTAAAACCGGTTGAACAGAAGCAGCTAAGGCTAAACCTTCTTTACCCGTAGCAGCTTCGGATGTTCGAAATCCATTAGCTTCGAGAGTTATTTCTAATAAACTGCGAATTTGGACTTCATCATCTATTATGAGAATTGTATCTTCCATATATTTATTTTTCTTCTATGCAATTAAACGTTTCTACAGGAATTTTAATCGTAAATTCTGCACCTCCATTTTGACGATTCTTTGCAGTTACAGTTCCCTTTTGTGCTTCTACAAATCCTTTTACAATCGATAATCCTAATCCAGTTCCTCCAGCAATTGCATCATGTCCACGATAAAACTTATTGAATAAAGAGAGTAATTCGACTTTTGTAAATCCTTTTCCTCTATCCATAACTTGAATAATTAACATTCCGTTGTCGCAAAAGAATTTCAATCTAATGGTTGTACCCGTCGAAACATTTTGCGTTGCATTAAGAATAAGATTATGTAAAGCTTGTTCTATTAAACCAAAGTCAATATTTACCATTGGCATATCGTCGGGAATGATAATTTCCAATTCGAAAGGTTTTAATTCGTGTTGTAATGTTTCGGCAACTTTATTTGCTAAATCGTGAACATCGCACCAGTCGAGATGTGGCGTTATGCGACCAGTCTCAAGACGCGACATATTTAACAAATTTTCGATAAGTCTATGAAGTCGAATAGATGCTTGATTTATTTCGGTATACAATTTAATTCTTGTTTCTTCGGGATATGTTTCCGAAAGCAAAGTATCGGAAGCTCCCATAACCGTTGCAACAGGAATTCGTAATTCGTGCGAAATTGAGTTGAATAGTGTTTTATATAGCTTTTCAGATTCGCTTATCATATACGTTTTTCTCGATGCATTTCGTAGAAACTCTCGCTCATATTTATTCGAAATTTGCGACAATAATGCATCCCAAAATTGTTCTTCTCCTTGTGTGAACAGTCTAGAATGATCAACAGCTATAACACCCATATTATCGATATTTCCTTTTAATGGATAAAAAGTATACGGCGATGATGGTAAAGTATCAGTATGTTTTCCGGCTTTTGCAGCATGTTTATGAACCCACAAAGCAATTGCGATATCAGTACCATCGAGTTTAATTTTTGTATCGTGACGAACAGTTTCATCTAAGCTGTCTAACTCATCTTTTAAAAGTATAGCACAATCTAGATTGAAGTGTTTTTGAATGTATTTTAATGCTGTTTTTGTTACTTCATCAAAATTGGAATCAGCTGCTAATTCTTTTGTAACTTGATATAATGCATCGGTACGTTCTTCGCGAACACGAATTCTCATTTCTTGTCTGCGAACTCTCGATGTAAGAATTCCATTGAGTAATGCTATGATAAAAAACATTACGAGCATCAACATATCTTCGGGTCTTTCTACATGCAGTGTAAATTGTGGGGGAATAAATAAATAATCCCAAAGCAATGCACTTAATGTTGCTGCAAGTAATATTGGACCAGTTCCATAGAACAATGCAAAAATGGAAACAAGAAATAAAAGAACGAATGATATAACTTGATAACCAACGAAACCTTTAAGTAAATAACAAGCAGCTGATGATGCAACAACAAGTCCCGAAATGATGAAATATTGACGAAGATTTGAAGTAAAAACAGGCATTGAGATTCTATCTACAAACTTATCTTTTGATTTACCGTCGCCACCTAAAATATAGACGTCGATATTTCCGCTATACTGAATCAATCTGTTAACGAAATTGTTTAATCTTAGCATCGAGAACATATTTCGCAATCGAGGTTTCCCTACAATTATATGCGTTACATTTTCCTTATTCGCAAAATCGACAATTCCTCTAACAACATCATAGTTCGAAATAATTCGAAATTTAATTCCAAGTTGTTTAGCCAGACTAATATTCTTTTCGAGTTGTTCGTGTTCCTTGGGCGATAATTTATGAGCCGTTTCAACATACACAGCTTGAATATTTGTACCCATTGAATAGGAAAGATTCTTTGCCCAACGCAATAAACGTGTCGATTGTTGACGATAATCGATAGCGACTAAAAGATGTAAACCCGATTTCCACGGACCACGAATACGCTTATGCTGCATATAATCGTGAAGTTGTTTATCAACACGATCGGCAACAATCCTTAGAGCCATTTCGCGTAAAGCGGTAATATTTCCTTTTCGGAAAAAGTTATCTATTGCATCTTTCGTTTTTTCGAGTGTGTAGACTTTGCCATCGTTAAGTCGTTGAATCAAAACTTCGGGTGAAAGGTCAACCAAAACAACCTCGTCGGCACTTTCGAAAACTTCGTCGGGAATGGTTTCTCGAACTATAATTCCTGTAATTTGAGCAACTGTTTCCGAACGACTTTCGAGATGCTGAACATTAACAGTTGTATAAACATTTATACCATTTTCCAAAAGTTCTTGAACATCTTGGTAACGTTTTGTATGCCGACAACCTACTGCGTTCGAATGTGCTAATTCATCGACCAAAACAACTTGAGGATTTCGAGCTATAATAGCATCCAAATCCATGTCTTCGACAAAGGTTGATTTATATTCGTATTTTTTACGAGGAACGATTTCGAAGCCATCGACTTGCTGCAAAGTTTCCTTGCGGTTATGATGTTCAATATAACCAATAACGATATCGCTTCCAGCTATTTTTTCAGCCTTTGATGTTTGCAGCATTGAGTATGTTTTACCCACACCAGCACACATACCAAAAAATATTTTCAGTTTGCCCCTTTTGCTTTTTTCTTCCTCAATTTTTAGTGAAGCTAAAAGCTCATCGGGATTTGGTCGGTTATCTTCGAAACTATTCATAGTCTAATTTGAATTATAAATATAAGACAAAAACACATAGAGTCTTGATTGTTCTATGTGTTTTGTCTTTATTACTGGTTATGAAATAAAAGATCCATTCATTTATCGATTTAATCTACAATCAAACCTGAGCATATTTTAGTTTTTGTTCTAGAGTTTCTGATTCGGTTTCTTTTGTTCTAATACTCCAAGAATCTTCTAGAGATAAAACGAATATTTTACCATCACCAATTTCACCAGTATAGGCAGCATCTAAAATACAATCAACTGTTTTTCGCATGTCTGAATCTTGCACTATTATTGTTAATTTGTATCGATTTATATCTTCCCAAGTACTAATGGTTCCTCGGTAGACTCTACCACTTTTTTTCTGTTTCCCAACTCCTTTACATTCATCATATGTAAAAGAATCTATTCCAATAGAAAGAAGAGCTTTTTTTACATCTTCAAACTTTGACTCTCGAATAATTGCTTCAATTTTTTTCATCGGTATTAATATTTCCTATGATTATAAAATTGTTAAAACATTAATGACTATTTTATTTTATCAACATCAATGTTTAATAATAAAACATTAACTCTCTCATCGCCTAAACATAATAATTGAGGAGCTTCTGTATTATTTTTTACACATTGAGTTAATTTGCATTTTTGAGCTACATTATATCCTCTCGCTTTTGCAATTCTATCGACCTGTAAAAATGCAGCTTTTGCTGAAATATGAGGGTCTAGTCCGCTAGCCGAAGCGAAGAGCATTTCAGAAGGAATAACCGTAGAATTACCTAATTCATTGAAAGCAATAAATTTTTGTTTTCGTTCTGTAACTTGATCTTTTAGTTTTGGATTTGTAAGTCCAAAATTCGAACCGCCCGAAGGAAGTGGATTGTATGAAACAGCTGAAGGACGAGACATAAAGTAGATAGAACTGTCGAATTGTTGACCAATAAGTTCGCTACCAATTGCTTTATTATCTTTCAGAATAATACTTCCGTTTGCTTTTGAATGAAATGCAACTTGTGCAATTCCTGTAACCAAAAGTGGATATACAATTCCTGTAATTACGGTGAATAACAAGAATATTTTTAGTGAGATTATAAGTGTTTTCATAATTATACTTTTTAAAACATATTAATAAGTAAGTCAATTAATTTTATTCCAATAAATGGTACGATAACTCCTCCAAGCCCATATATTAAAAGGTTTTTAGTTAATGCTGTATTGGCAGAAACGGGTTTATATTGAACGCCTTTTAATGCTAAAGGAACTAACATAATGATGATAATTGCATTGAAAATTACCGCACTCATAATTGCACTTTGAGGTGAACCAAGATGCATTACATTAAGTGCTGAAAGTGGACCAACTCCATTTGGACCAGCATAGAGTGATACCGCAATAGCAGGTATGATGGCAAAATATTTGGCAACATCATTTGCAATGCTAAATGTAGTTAATGCTCCACGAGTCATTAATAATTGCTTTCCAACTTCAACAACTTCAATAAGTTTCGTTGGATTACTATCGAGGTCAACCATGTTTCCAGCTTCGCGAGCTGCTTGTGTTCCCGAGTTCATTGCAATTCCTATGTCGGCTTGTGCAAGAGCTGGTGCATCGTTAGTTCCATCGCCAATCATTCCTACAAGATGACCATTTGCTTGTTCATCGCGAATGCGTTGTAATTTATCTTCGGGTTTTGCTTCTGCCATAAAGTCGTCAACACCAGCTTCGGCAGCAATTGCAGCGGCGGTTAAAGCATTATCACCAGTTATCATTACCGTTCTTATACCCATTTTGCGTAACTCGGCAAATCGTTGTTTTATACCACCTTTTACAATATCTTTAAGATGAATGACTCCAAGGACACGACTATCTTGAGCAACAACCAATGGCGTTGCACCTTGACGAGCTAAATCAGAAACAATATCTTGTACATTTTGAGGATAAAATCCATTGTTATTTTGCACAAATCCTTTTATAGCTTCCGAAGATCCTTTGCGTATTTGATGAAATTTATTTTCTGGGAAATGAATATCAACACCACTCATTCTGGTTTGTGCCATAAAGGGAATAAAGGTTGCTTGCAACTCGTGCATTTCTCGACCGCGAATATTAAATTTTTCTTTAGCTAAAACCACAATAGAGCGACCTTCGGGAGTTTCGTCGGAAAGTGATGAAAGTTGAGCAGCATCTGCAAGTTCTTCGATGCTCACACCTTCGGCAGGAATAAAGTTGGTTGCCATACGATTTCCCAAGGTAATGGTACCTGTTTTGTCGAGTAAAAGTACGTCAACATCACCAGCTGCTTCGATTGCACGACCGCTCGTTGCAATTACATTTCGTTGTAAAAGTCTGTCCATTCCGCTTATACCAATTGCACTTAATAAACCACCAATAGTTGTTGGAATTAAACAAACCAAAAGTGCAATAAGAACTGGAATCGATAGATTTAACGATAATGGTAAACCCGATGCTGTTAGACTATATCCGAAAAATGCAGGAAGCGTAACCACCGTCAATAAAAATACAATAGATAATCCCGAAAGTAAGATTGACAATGCAATTTCGTTTGGTGTTTTTTGACGTTTAGCACCTTCAACCAGAGCAATCATTCTATCGATAAAGGTATTTCCAGGTTCGGCAGTTATACGAATTAAAATTCTATCGCTAATAACTTTTGTACCTCCAGTAACAGCAGAACGATCGCCACCACTTTCGCGAATTACGGGTGCCGATTCTCCTGTAATTGCCGATTCATCGACACTAGCAATTCCTTCTATTACTTCACCATCCGATGGAATTACATCGCCTGTTTCGCATACAACAATATCGCCTTTTTTCAAATCGGTTGCATAAACAGAAACTTCTTGTTTACCATCCATTTTGCGAGCTTGTGTTTGAGTACGATTGTTTCGTAAACTTTCGGCTTGAGCTTTTCCACGACCTTCGGCAATTGCTTCCGAGAAATTGGCAAACAACACGGTAAACCAAAGCCAAACAGCTATTTGAAAGTTGAAAGAAGAAAAACTTCCGTGAAATAGTCCAACAAATACCACAATTGTTGTGAGAACCGAGCCTATACCAACCATAAAAATGACTGGATTTTTAATCAATACGGCAGGGTTAAGTTTTATAACACTATCTTTTGCAGCTTGCAACAGAATCTTTTTGTTAAACAAGCTTGTTTTATCTGAATTTCTCATAATCTTAGTTTTTTACCACATAGGCACATAGTTTACATAGGAAATACAATTTTAAAATCTATGTGTTTCTATGTGCCTATGTGGTTAATTAAATTAAATCTATTTCATCATTAATAAATGTTCCATAATTGGACCTAAAGCTAAAGCTGGGAAATGTGTTAATCCACCAACAATAAGGATTACCGCAATTAATAAACCTACAAATAACCAGTTATCGGTATGGAATGTTCCTGCCGAAGGAGGAGTAATTTTCTTCTTTGCCATATTTCCAGCAATTGCTAAAACAGGTATTATGACTCCAAATCGTCCGATAAGCATTCCAAGTCCTAATGTTAGATTGTAAAACACCGTGTTTGCATTAAGACCAGCAAAGGCACTACCGTTATTTCCAGCAGCAGAACTAAACGCATACAGAATTTCCGAGAATCCATGAGCACCACTATTATTCAAACTCGAAAGTCCCATTGTACTTACCGATGCCCAAGCTGTGAAAATGAGGATTACAATATTTGGTGCGAGTACTGCAACTATTGCCATTTGTACTTCAAATGCTTCGACTTTTTTACCAAGATATTCGGGCGAACGACCAACCATTAATCCAGCAATAAATACAGTGAGAATTACAAAGATTACGATACCATATAAACCTGCTCCAACACCACCAAAGATTATTTCACCAAGCATAATATTTATCATTGCAACCATTCCAGCCAAAGGCGATAAACTATCGTGCATTGCATTTACCGAACCATTTGAAGCTGCCGAAGTTGAGGTTGACCATAGAACACTATTCGTTATTCCAAATCGGGTTTCTTTTCCTTCCATTAGTGGTAAATGTCCAAATATTGGATTACTTGCATACTCGGCATATAATGATAAACTTAAACCAGTTAGCAACAGAATGAGCATCACAGAAAATATTATCCAACCATGACGAACAGATCCGACCATTTTACCATAGGTGTAAGTCAATGCAGCTGGGATTAAAAGGATAAATAACATTTCAAGGAAATTGCTTAAAGGAGTTGGATTTTCGAAAGGATGCGCACTATTTGCATTGAAAAATCCACCACCATTTGTTCCAAGTTGTTTGATTGCAATTTGCGAAGCTGCTGGTCCCATAGGAATAACTTGTTTCACTCCTTGAAGCGTTTGAACCGTTTCGTAAGGTTTAAAATTTTGTACAACTCCTTGACCAACTAAAACAATGGCAAACAATATAGAAAGTGGCAACAATACATATAATGTTGAACGAGTTAAATCTGTCCAGAAATTACCAAGATTATCGGTTGTTTTGCGAGATAATCCTCTAATAAGAGCTAACAAAACAGCTATTCCAGTAGCAGCACTTACAAAGTTTTGAACGGTAAGTCCAAGCATTTGCACAAAATAGCTTAACGTTGTTTCGCCAGCATAACCTTGCCAGTTAGTGTTTGTCATAAAACTAACTGCAGTATTGAAAGCAGAATCCCAAGAAACATTAGCTAGTTTAGCTGGATTCATTGGTAAATGTACTTGCAGTAATTGTATTAAAAACACAAATAAAAATCCGATGAAATTAAAGATAAGCAAACCAAAAGTATACGACTTCCAGTTGCTTTCTTCATCAGGATTTACTTTAATGAATTTGTATGTTAGCTTTTCGAGCCAACCAAAAACAGGTTGCATAAAGTGTTTTTCGCCAGTAAACACTTTTGTCATGAATTTGCCTAAAACGGGTGTAAGTCCGATTAATAAGGCAAAGAACAAAATAATTTGAAGTACATCGTGCGTTGTCATAGTGTATTTTTTTTATGATTATCGAGGTTAAGTAAATGACCAATATAGTATCCAAGTCCAAAGAGAAGGATCAGCCCAGTAAAAAACTCAAGTAGAGTTAAAAAGCCTTCCGTTGTCATGATTTCTAGAATTTTTCCGGTTTAATGAGTGTATAAGTTAAATAAACGAACAAGAGAAGTGCAACAACAGTTCCAGTAACGAACCATGCAGTAGAGTTCATTTCCATCGGCGTTTTGTCCTGAGACATTGCTGTCGAAGTTGCTAAGAGAATAGTTAATGTTTCCATATCAAATAGATTTAAGTATTTTATTTGATACAAAGTTGCCACCGAAACCATAAGGGTTTTGTTAGGAAATCTTACATAAGCATAAAGATTTTATAAAAATAATTGTGAAGCTGCCTAAAAATAGAGAAAGGTTACACTCGATGTAAAAAGTGTAACCTTTCGGGTTGTTGTCTGATGTGTAAACCAAGACAGGAACAAAATTGCAACCAAATGCATTAAGATTTTATAAGTAAAGTAATGCTTTATATAAAGATTTAATAAAAAGTCAATCTAAAAACTCAGAGAATGTCGAAATAGAATCTCTACTAATAACATTCTAATAACATTAAAACCTTATTCTTTAACACAGACATGATATTCCCATAATATTCTGGTAACATAGCCTTTCTACATTTGTAATGTACAATAAAATAAAAAGTTGAGCTATGGAAAAGTATTTATTCTTTTACCTAAAAACCGGAGGCGGACACCTTGCACCAGCAAAGGCAGTAGCCGAAAAAATAAAAGCCGAAAGTAAAAAGGATGTAGAAATTCTTTTGATAGATGGTTTAGCTGAATCGAAAAAATTCGTAAAATCGGCTATCGAAGATGGTTATAAAAATGCCATAAACAAAGCAGCTTGGACTTATGAATTATTGTATGCTTTACATAAAATTCCTGCTGTTTCGAAATTTACTGCAGGACTCATTTCCCGATTTGTAAAACCAAGTATCGAGAAACAAATTCTCGAAACACAACCAAAGAAAATTGTAGTTTTTCACTTCTTTTTGATTAAACCAATTTTCGAAATAATACGCGAACATAATCTCAAAATACCAGTAATTACGGTAGTTACCGATCCATACACTGCGCATCCAATATGGTTTTTACAAGAAAATCAAAACTATATTGTATTTAGCGACAGCTTAAAAGAAAAATGTATTGAACGAGGTATAAATAAAAACAACCTACAAGTATTTCCATTTATCCTCGACAGTAAATTTTCGCAAAATGTTAGCGATTTCGACAAGCTTAAAATTCGCATGAATTTAGGATTCGAATTCAACTCGAAAATAATACTTATAATTGGTGGTGGTGAGGGAATGCCTCGCGGCAAAAAAATATTGAAGAATATCATCGCCAAGAACATGGATGCTGAAATTGCCATCGTGTGCGGAAAAAACCTGAAACTGTATGCTCAGGCGATGAAACTAAAAACCCAATATGGGCTCAACAACCTCAAAGTCTATGGTTTTGTAGATTTTGTGTATTCTCTCATTAGTATTTCCGACGTTGTAATAACCAAATGTGGTGCCTCAACTTTTATGGAAATACTAATGATGGGCAAGGTTCCTGTAATCAACAATTACATTTGGGAACAAGAAAAAGGAAATATGGAATTTGTTTGTGAACGTAAAATGGGAATTTTGGAAAAAAGCACCAAACGCTTACCCGATGTGCTTCACAGACTAATTACCGACAACGAATTTTACAATATGTTAACCAATAATATAAAGAACGGAACTTTCAGCAACGGTGTTGGACCAGTTTCAGACTATATAGTAAACTTTCAATAAATAAAGCTATGAACATCTTAGTATTATCGGACCTACATATCGACCCTCGCGACAAGTTTGGTACGTTTCAATGGAACGAGATGGATTTGATTTGGCAAATAGAACGTATTAGAGATCAACACAATATCGACAAAGTTATTTTTAATGGCGATGTATTTGAACTCTACAAATATAGAATGGAAGAAATAGAGAAAGCAAATCCAACATTGATGAAATATTTCAACGATAAAGATTTTGTTTTAAAAAAGGAAATCATGATATAATTAACGAATCGGGATTAGAAGCTTACCAAATTATCAATTCCGACGGACAAAGTATTCACATTGAACACGGTCATAATGCCGATTGGTTTAACGGAACGAGAATTGGTCGTGCTCTTGGAAAAATTGGTTTATCGATCTTAAAGAAACTTTCGCATTCAAAATCGTTGATGGATATCTATTTCAAAATAGTAGCATTCGACGATCAAATAAACCACATTCCCAAAAAATACAATTCCATTAAGTATTTAACTTATGCGCTTAAATTATTAAAAGAGCATGATGTGGTAATATTAGCACATACTCACAAATTGGAATCACATCACACTTATTATTTGAATATGAAAAAACGATATTTGAATTGCGGATCGTGTTCTTTAGGACGTTTTCAGGCAATTGTGATGGATACAGAAACATTAAAATACGAACTTATAAAAGAAAATAAAGAAGCTATGAAAGATGGATTTCTTCATGCGACTACAATTACAGAACTCTCATGTACGGCATAGCCTATGCCTATTGCACACCCACTATCCCACCTCTAAGTAACTCCTCCCGAGTTTGTGCCGTACATTGTTTTTATTCTTAAATAGCAATTCGAAAGGTAATATAAATCACCTATTAAATGTGTAAATACATGTAAAATTCATTTACTTTTAAGCTTGTTTTACATTGGTTTTAAGTGTAAGTTGTTATAGTACAAATGATAAACTTAAATTCTAATATTTAAATTTAAAAGTATGATTTCTGGGTTGATTGATTTTATCGGTAAAACAATTAATGATCCTATTAGACACGAGAATGAACAAGATTCGTCTTTGGCTTTAATGAGAAAAATAGCATTATTATGGTTACCATTTACTTTAAGCTTTTTAATTCTTTTTTTGATTTGTAATTTATATATTAGTGCTTTAGGGATGTTATTCATCTCAATTAATCACTTTATATGTATATATTTAAGTACAAAAGGTTATAATAAACTACCACGTGTTTTAGAGACGATTGTACCATCATTGTCAATTTTTACTTTAGCTTGTTTTGAATTTCCTGTGAACAATAATATAAAGCTAATGATAATCATTTTGAATTTATCGTTAGTGTCATTTTCATTCATTTTCTTTTCATTGAAAGAGTGGAAATATATGGCGATTGGTGTTGCATTAATAATTGTTTATGGTCTTTTATACGAATTTCTCGGGCCATATTTCTATCGAGGAAATGTAAATGTTTTAACAGATTCTTTTTTGTTTGAAAGTTCAATTTACCTGATGTCATTAGTAATGTTATGTGTATGTTTTGTCTTCTTTAAGAAAATGATTGAGAATCAGATTGAGTTAATTCGTCGGTTATTGCAAGAATCGAATATGCAAAAGGAATTGATTCAATCACAAAAAGATTATGTAACATCACAAAAAGAAGAGATTGAAACACAAAGAGATGAAATTATAAAACAACGTGACTTTGTTATAAAGCAAAAAGAGCAAATCGAACAAAGTATAATGTATGCAAAGCAAATACAAAACGCCATTTTGCCGTCTCAAGAATTATTAAAAGAATATTTTTCCGACAATTTTATTTATTACAAACCTAAGGATATTGTAAGTGGTGATTTCTATTGGATTGCCAATATTGGAAGTAAAAAAATTATAATTGCTGCCGATTGTACTGGTCATGGTGTTCCTGGTGCATTTATGAGCGTTCTTGGAATAACATTACTTAACGATATTGTTCGAGTAGAACGAGAATTAAATCCCGAAGCAATTCTACATAATCTTCGAGAACGTATTATTAAACTTTTTGATAAAACCGAAGGCGAATACATTCAAAAAGATGGAATGGATGTTACAATCTCTATTATAAATACCAAAGATCATACACTTGAATTTGCTGGTGCGAATAATAAAATTTATATTATTTCGGGCGAAGATTTGCATGAAATAGAAGGCGATAAAATGCCAGTTGGTTTTTCGTATTCTAACGATCCTTTTACTTCAAAATCATTCCAATTTAAAAAGGGAGATTCAATATATATGTTCTCTGATGGATATCGTGACCAATTCGGAGGACCTAATACTAAGCGCTTTCAGTCAAGAAGATTTAAAGACGTTTTGAAAGAACATAATTCGAAGAGTATGGATGATATTGAAACGGCAATTCATACAACTTACGAAAAATGGAAAGGCTACAACGAACAGATAGATGATGTGTTGGTTATGGGATTTAGGATATAATAAATGTTTTCTAAACAATAAAGCCTAAATTTTTCGTATTGAGAAATTTAGGCCTTATTATTTGTGATTCCCACGAGATTCGAACTCATATCATCAGAATCGGAATCTGACATTCTATCCATTGAACTAGGGAACCAATAATGGTCTGCAAACTTAAAAAAAAAGACCGACATTGCTGCCAGTCTCATTCAATATTATTAGCTTTAATTAAGCTCTTCCTGCACTACCAAGTACGTTGGTAACTTTATGGATATATAAAGCTTTTAATGCATCGCGAGCAGGTCCTAAATATTTACGTGGATCGAATTCAGCTGGGTTTTCAGCAAATGTTTTACGAATTGCAGCAGTCATTGCCAAACGACCATCGCTATCGATATTGATTTTACAAACCGCAGATTTAGCAGCACGACGTAACCATTCTTCTGGAATTCCGATAGCATCTTTCATTTGTCCACCAAATTTGTTGATTGTAGCAACTTCTTCTTGTGGAACCGAAGATGCACCATGAAGTACAATTGGGAATCCTGGGATAAGTTTTTCGATTTCTTCTAATATGTCGAAACGTAATGTTGGAGGAACTAAAACACCATCAGCATTGCGAGTACATTGTTCTGGTTTAAATTTGTTAGCACCATGTGAAGTACCAATTGAAATTGCTAAAGAATCAACACCTGTACGTTTTACGAAGTCAGCAACTTCTTCTGGACGTGTGTATGTGTGGTGTTCCGAACTTACTTCATCTTCAACACCTGCTAATACTCCAAGTTCACCTTCTACAGTTACTCCGTGAGCGTGAGCATATTCTACAACTTGTTTTGTTAATTCAATGTTTTTCTCATAAGAATGGTGTGAACCATCGATCATTACTGAAGAAAATCCAGAATCGATACAAGATTTACATAATTCAAATGTATCACCATGATCTAAGTGAAGAACGATTGGAATTGAACAACCAAGTTCTTTAGCATATTCTACTGCTCCTTGAGCTAAATAACGCAACAAAGTTTGGTTTGCATATTTACGAGCACCACTTGATACTTGAAGAATTACTGGCGATTTTGCTTCAACACATCCGCTGATAATTGCTTGCATTTGTTCTAGGTTATTAAAGTTGAACGCTGGGATTGCATATCCACCTTTTACTGCACCTGCAAATAAATCTTTGCTGTTTACAAGTCCTAATTCTTTATAACTTACTGCCATTTTGGAAAGATTAATAATTACACATTTATATATCGAAAAACATTAATTGCAACTTCATAAAATAACGGCGCAAAATTAATTTATTTATACAATTATCAAAATCCTATACAATGAAAATATCAACAATAGTAGTCTATTTAATCCTACCTATATAGTCGTAAATGGTCTCTATTATAATTGTTAACATTTTCGATAATATTCATTAAAATAAATATAAGTTACTTAAGTAAGTTGTAAATTTGTGAAATTGATATTCGTCATAACGATTACAATTATTAAAGTATAAATTATAAAATATTAGAAATGGGATTAATTTTAGACGCCGTTAAACCAGGAGTTTTAAGTGGCAAAGACGTTCAAAAAGTATTTGAAATAGCTAAAGCAAATAAATTTGCATTACCAGCTGTAAATGTTGTAGGTACAGATTCTGTAAATGCTGTTATGGAAGCTGCAGCAAAAGTTAAATCACCAGTTATTATTCAATTTTCGAATGGTGGTGCTCAGTTTTATGCAGGAAAAGGTCTTAAATTAGAAGGTCAAGGTGCTGCAATTGCTGGTGCAATTTCTGGAGCTTTACATATTCACAAAATGGCTGAATTATATGGTGTTCCTGTCATTTTACATACAGACCATGCGGCTAAAAAATTATTACCTTGGATCGACGGATTACTTGATGCTAGCGAAGCAAACTTCAAAGCTACAGGCAAACCACTTTTCAGTTCACACATGTTAGATTTATCTGAAGAGCCATTAAAAGAAAACATCGAAATTTGTAAAACATACCTTGCTCGTATGAGCAAAATGGGTATGACATTAGAAATCGAACTTGGTGTTACAGGTGGCGAAGAAGATGGTGTTGATAACAGCGGTGTTGATCATTCAATGTTATATACTCAACCAGAAGAAGTAGAATTTGCATACAGCGAATTATTATCTATTTCTCCTAATTTTACTATTGCTGCTTCTTTCGGTAATGTTCATGGTGTATACAAACCAGGAAACGTAAAACTTACTCCAAAAATCCTTGATAATTCTCAAGCATTTATCAATAAAAAATTAGGAACAACTGGTCAACCAGTTAATTTCGTATTCCATGGTGGTTCAGGTTCATCGCACGAAGAAATTGCTGAAGCAATTAGCTATGGTGTTATCAAAATGAATATTGATACAGATACTCAATGGGCTGCTTGGGAAGGCATTCGTGCTTTCGAAGCTAAAAACCACGATTATCTTCAAGGACAAATTGGAAACCCAGAAGGCGACGACAAACCAAACAAAAAATTCTACGATCCACGTGTATGGTTACGCAAAAGCGAAGAAGCTATGATTGCTCGTTTAGAACAAGCTTTCACAGATTTAAATTGCTTAAACAGATTGTAATCTGATTTAGAAATTATAGTTAGAGCTGTCTTAGACTTTGTGTTTAAGACAGCTTTTTTGTTTAAAAGACATTTCTAATGCTTTACAATTTCCCATGATGTCTAAAATTATTCTTGGTCAAAAAGCCCACTTGACAAAGGGGGTTGGGGGATTGAACGTTTATTTATATAATCAAAAAACAATATAAATCTAAGATTTTTTAATTCAATCTCTTTTTAAAACATCAACATCGACCAACCATTCTAAATAACCAACTGGTTTTATATGCGATGCTGGATAGGTTATCCAACCATTTTGATGATAACGAATATCGTTAAATATCTTTGCTTTGTCCGAACCCGTTACCATAAATAAAACATTCTTTGCGTTATTAATAACTGAACCAGTAAGCGTTATTCTATTTTGATTTGTATGTGGATGAATTCCAACATCGTAAAATTTCCCCGAAACAAGTAATGTCATTTGATTTGGAAATATGGATGCAGTATGTCCATCATTTCCCATTCCCAAAAGTATAAGATCGAATTGTGGAATACCATTATTGCGAGCTACTGTTTGTAAAAGTCTTTCGCTTTGAAAAGCGGCTTCTAATTCGGGCAAATTTTCTCCATTTATAAAGTAGATATTTTCCGAAAGAGATGGTAGTTTGTCAAAGAAAATACGCTTAGCCTTTCCATAATTACTTTCTAAACTTGTTGTTGAAACGCAACGCTCATCAACCCAAAAGAAAAGAATTCTTTTCCAATCGATCGATTCAATACATTGTTCAATCCAATATTTGAAAAGTGTAGTAGGAGTATTTCCTCCCGAAATAGCAAGACTAATCTTGCCATCTGTTTCTGTTAGCAGTTTTTTGATTCGAGCTGTGATATTTTCTGCTATAGCTTGAGCCGAATCAAATACGGTCAAGTTCATGTCTTTCATATATTAAAGTTCACAGTATAAGCCATCGTCGGCTAAATTTTTACAAGGATATCGCCAAATACTTTCACCTTCTATAAGGTCGTCGGCACATTCTGGTCCCCAAGTTCCAGCAGGATATCCATACAATTTGAGTTTTGGATTTTCTTTCCAAGCTTGTAAAATTGGATCAACAAATTCCCAAGCTGCTTCTACAGCATCGCCACGCGAAAAAAGCGAAGCATCGCCAATCATACAATCGTGAATTAATCGCTCGTATGAATTAGGCATATATTGGTTCGATAAATCGGAATATCGAAAATCCATGTTTGCAGTTTGTACATTAAAGCCAGCACCAGGTACTTTCATACCAAACTTCAACAACAAACCTTCGTCCGGTTGAATCCTAATTACTAGCTTATTTTCAGCAGTACCATCTTCTATCATTTTTAATAGATGAGGGTGGGGTGTTGGTTTGAAATAAATAAAAAT
>Ga0302296_1001493_pt1 | contig 16764 bp, 10 predicted proteins | sample III_Fen_N3_1_FD_194546 | JGI IMG/M metagenome (GOLD analysis project Ga0302296, IMG submission 194546) | Peat permafrost microbial communities from Stordalen Mire near Abisko, Sweden - III_Fen_N3_1 | ecosystem: Environmental > Terrestrial > Soil > Wetlands > Permafrost | place: Sweden: Abisko...
AGCTTTTCCTCCAACAACTTCCAATCCTACGATCATCAATATTGTTTTCTTGGAAGACTTGGTGGCACTCAAATCATTAAAGGTATATCCAAATCCGGTAAATGATCAGCTGACTATTTCAATCGAGGATACAGAATTTGATTATGCGTTATTGGATGCGTCAGGTAAACAATTGTTAACCGGACATGCATGGTCGGCGCAACAACTCGATTTTAGCCAACAATCACAAGGAGTTTACTTTTTGCAGGTAAGTCATCAATCCGGTGAAACGGCAGTTGTGAAATTGGTGAAGTGAGTTAGGCAGTTTTTAAGTTAGACAGTTTCTAAGTTCGATTAGTGCAAGTAAAAAACTAATTAACTCAAGAAACTCAAGAAACTAATTAACTCAAGAAACTCAAGAAACTCAAGAAACTCAAGAAACTCAAGAAACTCATTAATTTAAAAACTCAATCAAACTCAATCAAACTCAATCAAACTCAATCCTACCAATGGTAAGCGTCCTCGTTCATCCACTTTCCATGCAGGCGCATCACTTGTTCAATGACATCACGCACACACGCTTTTCCACCGTTTAAAGGTGATTGGTAATGGCTTATTGCTTTCACTTCCACAGCTGCATCTTGCGGACAAGTGCTCACACCAACCAGTTTCATCACTGGAATATCAGGAATATCATCGCCCATGTAAAGTACCTGAAGATCCGTGAAGCCGAATTCTTCTTTTAGCTGTTCGTAAACAACCAGTTTATTGGCAGACCGGAGCATTACTTTCTGAACACCCAATCCTTCCAAACGGTCTTTTACATCCTGAGAATTTCCTCCGGTAATAATCAGCACTTGGTATCCCTTTTTGATGGCATATTGAATGGCGTAACCGTCTTTTGAGTTGAGCGTACGAATTACGGAGCCATTGGCAAGCATCACTTCGCCGTTGGTTAAAACACCATCAACATCGAATACGAAGGTGGTAATAGGTGAAAGGCGTTCTTTGTAACTAATCATGTTGTTGGTAGCGTTGTTGAATACTGGATGAAAGGAGTTTGTAAATGGCGGCTTGTTCGGTTGGAAGCATTGCGATATGACGCTCTATAGTTGTTAGATCAGCTCTGCGCGCTGGACCTGTTTGTGCGTTGTATGCAGTTTGATCGTTCAATTTTTCTACCGTTTCCAATAAAAGTGGTTTCAACCAATCAAACGATAAATCAGCTTCGATTAGTTGCTGTTGCGCAATATCGATGAGGTGATTGGTGAAATTGTTAACGAAAACGGCCGCTAAATGCAGTTGAACCCGTTTTCCCCAAGATAGTTCCGTAACCGTATGACTTATTTTTGAGCCTAATTCTTTCAGCGATTGCTTGAATTCGTGTGAATTACTCTCAATGAAAATAGGAACCACGGAAAGTTCAACTGATCTGTTTTTTGAAAACGTTTGAAGCGGATAAAAAACACCAATCGGAAAATGACCTGAAATTGCGACAACATCAACGGTTCCAGAAGTTGCAACTACAGGTGCAATCGCTGATAACTGAGGAATGAGTGCGGCAAGTGCGTCGTCTGAAACGGCACATAAGATAAGATCACTTGCTGCGAGGTCTTCTATCTTTGAGGCAATTTTACATTGAAGCTGTGAAGCCAATTCCGTTGCTTTCGCCTGCGTTCTGTTCCAGCAATAATCAATCCGGATACCGGCTTTCAATAGTCCTGTTGCCAGATGAACGGCTACATTACCTGCTCCGACAATAGAAATGGATGAAATGGTACGCATACTGTAAAATTACCTTTTTTGTCTGAAATCATGGTTCAAAAAAAACGGTGATCATCACGACCACCGTTTTCCATTTAATGTATGTCAGTTTATTTCTTGATAATCAATCGTTGAGATTGTGCTGTGCCGTTTGTAACTATGGTAAGTGTATACACTCCGGCGGCATAATTGCTACAATCAATCTCCAAACCGTTAGAAGTTGTTGTGTAATCTACTTGAAATGATTTACCGACTAAATCAGTCAAAACAACTTGTTCCGTTTTTTTACTTTTCGTGTAAATAGAGAAGTTGTTATTTGCCGGATTCGGATAGATCGTGAACGGCTCAATATCGCTTGAGTTTACAGATAATACTGTGTTGTATTCAATATCACCATCAGCGTCTACTTGCATTAAGCGATAGTAGCTGATTCCCGAAAGTGGTTGACTATCCGTATACGAATAGCTTTGCGCATTGTTTGTAGTGTTGTTTCCGGCAACTGCGCCGATTGTTTCCCAAACCATTCCATCAGCAGAACGTTGCACCACAAAATCGCGGTTGTCTTCTTCAAATTCGGTTCCCCAAATCAAGTCGACTACATTTTCGTCGTAGGTTGCATTCCAATACGTGTATCCAACCGGTAAAGGAACAATGGCACAATTGGTTGTAGCCGTATTCGATGCTGCCTGATTGATATTAATGGTTTGTACGACGTTCGCAAAGTTAGTTACCAAAAGCACATACACCTGACCAACAGTTACGCCATTTACCACTGCTTGTTCAATCGGTGATGGTGAATAACTGCAATCTTGCGGCAACGCATACGTATTACAATTGGAAACAGCATTTGCCAAATTAGGGAATGGTCCCCAAATAGAGTAGTCAATGTCGGCACCTGCTGTAATATCAATTACCAAGTTTCCTGCAGTAGCAATTTCTAAGTAATACCAACTTGGGTTAGGCGAAGTGAAAAGGCAAGTGTAGTTGTTTCCTGGGTTAATTACGTCAGCAGAAGAACCACCAGCATTGGCGATGAAATTGATCGGTGAACCGGAACAGATCGGACTAGGAATAGCGCACGTTGTGTTACCGGCTGCCGGAGCTGCTGCAGACACACAGATATTAAATGTACCTGTACCGCCACCATATTGCCAAAAACGAATCAAATAAGTTGCTCCGGGTGTTAATCCTCCTGCCGAAATTGCTGGCATCAATCCCACAACGTCATCCGAGCATGTTATTTGCGTAAGAGCACCACAAGTACCGGAGTAAAGAGCCATTACACCATCTGTGATACTTCCTGTTGACGTTTGAATATTGATACTTCCCGAAGCCGGAGCAGTAAACCGATACCAAACATCCGGTCCCATTGATCCACAGCTTGGAGTTCCACCGTTTGCAGCATTGGTTTGTGCTGTTGCGCCCACAGTTGTGCCAGCCTGAAAAGTACAAGAGGCATTTACAGCGATGTTAGGAGCAGTAATTACTCCTGCCGTACAAGGTGTATTGGATTGAGCGAATACTTGGTGTCCGAATAGGAACAAGACTGCCACATATAGTAGTGTGAGTTTCATAGCAATAGATTTTTAATGTAAATAAAATAGCAGTAGTAAGTCGGATTTAGTGCTGTTGTTCAAACAACGCTATATCTTTTACAGTTAGCCATTCCCCTTCAAGAATCAGACAATTTGTGTTTTCAGTATAAACTTGCTGACGATCTTGTTCTGCGGCATTATAAACAGAGCGAGGTACAATTTTCACATCAGGATTATTTGCCGTCCAGTTTTTGATTATCGCAAGATCTTCTGTTTTTACTGGTTTTTGAGATTGATCTTTTTCACTTTTAACAAGCGCTTCATGTTGCTCAATTAATGCAAGTGAAATCTTGTCCTGATAGATAATTAAATCTGATCCGAGAAGTTCCTGCTCTTGCGATGAAAGTGCATTGAAGCGTTCAGCAGAAATGAAGAGAGTAGTTGGATGAGCACTTTGCCATTGCTGAATGGCTTGCTGATCGTTTTGTGCACATGCGACTGTCGCGTTGAGTGCACCAAAGAGTAGTAAGTAGATGCTTTTCATATTCCGTTGCTTTTAACTAAGAGACGAATCTTTTTTGGATGTAGTCAGCAACAATGAGTAATCGACTAGATTGGTTGATTAATTAAATGATATGAATGAATATCACATGAAATTCAATTAGTGTTAAAAAATTAGTTAAATATTTAATCAACTGGTTATCAGTATTTTAGATTAAGCATCTCTTTTTTACTCATAAAAAAAGGGCTATCATTACTGATAGCCCATTAGTTACGAATTATTGTTGACGGTTTACTTACCGTGACATTGTTTGTATTTTTTACCGCTACCACAAGGGCAAGGATCGTTACGTCCAATTTTCGGTTCAACGACTACAGGTTGTTGTTTTTCTCTTACCGGAGCTGAATTTCGAATAGCTTCATCGTACCCTTCGCTTCCTTGAAAACGCGGTTTAGGTGTGCTGGTAGAATTATCAGATGTGGTGATTTGCGCTTTCTCGTAATGATCTTCTGCAACTTCACGATTGGTGCTTTTTACTTCTTTTTCTTGCACTAATTCAGCTTTCACCAAGTATTCAATGGTTTCGGCACTCAAACGAGCCATCATTGTTTTAAACAATTCGAACGACTCTAGTTTGTATATAAGCAAAGGATCTTTTTGCTCGTAAACGGCTTGTTGCACCGAAGTACGCAAATCATCCATTTCACGCAAATGCTCTTTCCATTCGTTATCGATCATACCAAGCACGATATTGCGTTCCAATGCTTTGCTGATTGATTTACCTTCCGTATTGTAGGCTTCTTCCAAGCTTACAATGATTTGAGTATCCTTGCGACCATCGCTCAACGGTAATAGAATATTACTGTATTGGTTCGACAAGTTTTCATACACATGCTTAATCTGTGGATAAGCGCGTGCACCGATCAATTCGTTTTTACGATTGTAATGTTCCTGAACTCCAGTATAGATTTCAAATACCAAATCATTCACCGGTAATTTTTTGAAATCTTCTTCGGTCACAGGTGATTGCATTCCCAATACGCGAATCATATCCAAATCGAATTCGGCATAGCTTCCTTCTTTGTGATTGGCAACCAATGATTCGATTACATCGTAGAACATATTCGATACATCAAGCCCCAAACGATCACCAAACAAAGCGTTGTGACGTTTTTTGTAAATGGCTTTACGTTGTGCATTCATGACATCATCGTATTCCAATAATCGCTTACGGATTCCGAAGTTGTTTTCTTCTACTTTTTTCTGCGCACGCTCAATGGATTTAGAAACCATACTGTGCTGAATCACTTCACCTTCTTTCAAACCAAGACGGTCCATCAGTTTGGCAATACGTTCCGAACCGAATTTACGCATCAAATCATCTTCCAATGAAACGAAGAATTGCGATGATCCCGGATCTCCCTGACGACCAGAACGACCACGTAACTGTCTGTCAACACGTCTTGAATCGTGACGTTCCGTACCAACAATGGCTAAACCTCCGGCTTCTTTAACGCTAGGTGCCAATTTGATATCCGTTCCACGACCTGCCATGTTGGTGGCAATGGTCACTGCTCCCGGTTTACCGGCATCGGCAACAATTTCTGCTTCACGTTGGTGATACTTCGCATTCAATACTTGGTGAGGAATGTTTTTCATTTTCAACATTCGGCTCAGTAATTCCGAAATTTCAACGGTAGTAGTACCAACCAATACGGCTCTACCTTGTTCTACCAATTTTTCGGTTTCTTCAATTACAGCAGCGTATTTTTCACGAGCAGTTTTGAAAACCAAATCGTGTGAATCTTTACGCGAAATAGGACGGTTAGTTGGAATAACGATCACATCCAATTTATAGATATCCCAGAATTCTTTTGCTTCCGTTTCAGCTGTTCCTGTCATACCCGCCAATTTGTGGTACATACGGAAGTAATTCTGAAGGGTAATGGTAGCATACGTTTGTGTAGCGGCTTCTACCTGAACATTTTCTTTGGCTTCAATGGCTTGGTGCAATCCGTCGGAATAACGGCGACCTTCCATGATACGACCGGTAGATTCGTCAACGATTTTGATTTTGCTATCCATGATCACATATTCCACTTCTTTTTCAAAAAGAGTATAGGCTTTCAAAAGCTGTGTCACCGAGTGAATACGTTCCGATTTTACACTGTAATCACGAATTAAGGCATCTTTGTGAGCAGCGAATGCTTCAGGTTCAAGTCCTTGTTTTTGTAAGTGTGTAATTTCAGTACTAATATCTGGCATTACAAAGAAACGACGATCATCGTTTCCGGAGATCAAGTCAATTCCTTTTTCGGTTAATTCAACCGTATTGTTTTTTTCATCGATCACAAAGAAAAGCTCCACATCAATTTTCTTCATGTGTTTGCCTTGCTCGGCCATGTAATGGTTTTCCGTTTTTTGTAGCAAAGCTTTGATTCCAGGCTCAGACAAGAACTTGATCAATGCTTTGTTTTTCGGCAAACCGCGGTGAGCACGAAGCAATGCAATAGAACCATCTTCTATCATTGTTTTCATGTCAACACTGCTGTCAGAAGGATTGTTGATCACAGCCAACAAACGTTTGGCATCGGCCAATGCTTGATTCACATATTTACGTTGTGCTTCAACCACCACTTCAACGCGTGGTTTCAACTCATAAAATTCGTGTTGGTCACCTTTTGGTGTAGGACCTGAAATGATCAATGGAGTTCGAGCGTCATCAATCAATACAGAATCGACCTCATCGACAATGGCAAAATGGTGTTTGCGTTGCACCAAATCTTCAACGGCACTTGCCATGTTATCACGCAAGTAATCAAAACCGAATTCGTTGTTGGTTCCGAAAGTGATATCTGCTTCGTAAGCTTTTCTACGAGCAGGTGAGTTTGGTTGATGTTTATCAATACAATCTACACGAAGTCCGTGAAATTGGTACAAAGGTCCCATCCATTCGGAGTCACGTTTTGCCAGGTAGTCATTCACCGTTACCAAGTGAACACCTTTACCTGAAAGGGCATTGAGGTAAACAGGGAGTGTTGCCACCAACGTTTTTCCTTCACCCGTTTGCATTTCGGCAATATTTCCGCGGTGCAATACAGCTCCCCCCATCAATTGCACATCGTAATGAACCATTACCCATTCTACATCGGCGCCGGCAGCTGTCCACTTGTTGTGCCAAATTGCAGTATCTCCGTTGATCGTGATACCGTCTTTTTTGGTAGCCAATTCGCGATCAAGATCGGAAGCTTTTACCGTTAACTGTCCGTTTTCGGCCCAACGACGAGACGTTTCTTTCACTACCGCAAAAGCTTCCGGAAGAATAGTTTCCAAGACTTTTTCAATTTCTTGATTGACGTCTTTTTCCAAACGATCAATTTCTTCGTAAAGATATTCTTTGTCGTGAATTGATAACTCAGGATTATTAGCCTGTTCTTTTAAGTCGGCAACTTTTGTTTCCAAATCGGCTGTTGCGTCTTTTACTTGTTGCTGAAAAGCTAGGGTACGATTTCGTAATTCGTCGTCGCTAACGTTGCGCAAATTATTATAGAATACAGCAACTTGGTCAATAACAGGTTGATACTGTTTGCGATCGGTTGCGGCTTTATCACCGAGTAATTTTTTTAATAGTCCTCCTAACATGGTATACTTAAAAATGCGAAGCCCAAAAATAATGAAATTCCCGTGCTTGTGGGTTATTTTGTGTGTTTGGCTCGTCATAAATTATTCCAAAACAATCGAATCTGCCAAATTGACACTTTTATTAAAGGTGGTTGTCAGTAAACTCGTGAAAACTATTCTAAATTGATGCAGTGTCTTTTCTGATAAGCTATTATCTTTGCGGTCATGCAAGAAATGATCTTAATTCTCGATTTTGGTTCGCAATACACCCAGTTAATTGCTCGTCGCGTTCGTGAAATGAATGTGTATTGTGAAATCCATCCATGGAATAAACTCCCCGAACTTGGTTCTCATATCAAGGGAGTTGTTTTGTCAGGTAGTCCGTTTTCAACCCGCGACCCTGAGTCGCCAAAACCGGATTTATCAGCTATTAAAGGAACATTTCCGTTGTTAGGGGTTTGTTTTGGTGCACAGTACATGGCGCAGCAATTCGGTGGCGAAGTATTGCCGTCGACTATTCGCGAATACGGTCGTGCTAACTTGTCTTTTGTAGATCAATCGAATGTGTTGATGAAAAACATGACCGACGGTTCGCAAGTTTGGATGAGCCACGGAGACACCATTAAAAACATCCCTGAGAATTATAAAATCATTGCCAGTACACCCGATGTGGAAGTGGCAGGTTATACAATTGAAGGTGAAACAACCTTTGGAATTCAGTTTCATCCGGAAGTATACCACTCGTTGGAAGGAGCAATTTTGTTGCGCAACTTCATTGTGGAAATATGTGGTTGCACTCAAAATTGGACGCCTGATTCGTTTGTGGAAACAACCGTTGATCAATTAAAGGAACAACTCGGTGAAGATAAAGTGATTCTAGGTCTTTCCGGTGGAGTAGACTCTTCGGTAGCTGCAATGCTGTTGCACCGCGCTATTGGAGATCGTTTACGTTGCATTTTCGTAGACAATGGTTTGCTTCGAAAAGATGAGTTCTCATCCGTATTGGAGTCTTACAAAGGATTGGGTTTGAATGTAAAAGGAGTAGACGCTACCAATGCTTTTTATGCAGCGTTGAAAGGTGTTTCAGATCCTGAGTTAAAACGCAAAGCCATTGGTAAAGTTTTCATCGATGTGTTTGATGCCGAATCAAAATTGGTGACAGATGCCAAATGGTTGGGACAAGGAACCATTTACCCCGATGTCATTGAATCGGTTTCGGTAAACGGCGGACCTTCACAAACAATTAAATCGCACCACAATGTTGGCGGCTTGCCTGATTACATGAAATTGCAAGTGGTAGAACCGTTGCGTTTGTTGTTTAAGGATGAAGTAAGAAGAGTTGGTCGTTCGTTGGAATTGCCAGAGAATATATTGAACCGTCATCCGTTCCCAGGACCGGGATTGGGCATTCGTATTTTAGGCGAAGTGACAGCAGAAAAAGTGCGCATTTTGCAAGAAGTAGATGCCATTTTTATCAACGGTTTGAAAGAACATGGTTTGTACAATGATGTATGGCAAGCCGGAGCTATATTCTTACCGATTCAATCGGTGGGTGTAATGGGCGATGAACGAACGTATGAGAATGCGGTAGCATTGCGCGCTGTGACTTCTACTGACGGAATGACTGCCGACTGGTGCCACCTCCCTTATGAATTCTTAGCCTTGATTTCCAATAAAATCATCAATCACGTGAAAGGAATCAATCGCGTGACTTACGATATCAGTTCCAAACCGCCTGCTACCATTGAGTGGGAATAGGATGGCATACGAATTGCAAACAGACCTAAAAATAATGCGATGAAGTACCTATTAGTAATAGCAACAATTATTTTCGGAAGTTGGGCGAATGCTCAAACAGATGATGTGGTCTATGAATACCAGAAGGGGAAGAAGTACATTGTGCATTTCGTGCAAAATGGAAATACCTTATGGCGTATTCAGGAAACATATAAAGTTCCTGCGAAAGATATTATTGCGGCTAATCCCGGAGTTGAAAAAGGAATTGTTGAAGGACAAAAATTGCTCATTCCTGCTGGTGTTGCCGAGGCAAAATATCCGGATGGAACCATCATCAAAGAACATACAGTTGTTAAAGGTGAAACCTTATTCAATCTGGCTAAAAAAGAAGGTGCTACCGTTGAAGAAATCACCAAACTGAATCCGGGAAGTGAAGCAGGATTGAAGTTGGGTCAGGTGGTGAAAATCCCGCTTAAATCAGTAACCGAGCAAGTGAAACCTCCTGTTGAAACACAGCCGGTGAAACAAGTGGAAACTACCGTTGATTTTTCGGATACGGTGATCGTGCACACGGTATTGGATCATGAAACGTTGTATTCTATTTCCAAACGATTTATGGTTCCGGTTGAAGAATTGCAAAAATTCAACAAACTGAAAAACACCAATATCAAACCCGGTCAGGTGTTAAACATTCCATTAAAAAAAGAACAGGTAAAGCAAGTTGAAATTCGCCCTGTAACACCGGTTGAAGTGGTGAAACAAGTGGATGAAGAATTACTGTTTAAAAAGAAGGATGAATATAACATTGCGTTGATGCTTCCTTTTTACTTGGATGGAGGTGAAGCAGGATTCAAAGATGTGGCGACCGAATTTTATATGGGAGTTGAATTGGCGATCGATTCATTAGAGAAAATGGGATTCAAAGCAAAAGTTTATGTCTACGACGCTAAGAACGACAGCGCTGTGATCATGAGCATCTTGAAAAAGCCTGAAATGAAACAAATGGATTTGATTTTCGGACCGTTGATTCCTCAAGGAGCTGATCTTGTTGCTACATGGTGTAAAACAAATGGCATCCGAATGGTTTGTCCTTCTGCTAGTAATAGCGCCATTCTTCAAAACAATCCGTACGTCTATGCTGCCGTGCCTACCGATGTTACGTTGCAACGCATTTTAGCTCGTTACACCATTGAAAATCATGCAAAGGACCAAATTGTATTGGTGAATACCGGCGTAGCGAAAGACAAAGATTTATACGATGCTTATCGTGAGCGTTTCATCGAACTTTCCAAAACAAAAGGAAATATCAAACTGATTGAAATCAAAACCGACGATTTAGCAGCTTACATCCGTAAAAACGGGAACACGGTTTTTGTTGTGCCAACGCGTGATAAAGGAGCTGCAATGAAGTTCATGGGTGCCCTCCAGAAATCAGGTTCCAAAGCCGGTTCTGGCAGTATTTCGGTATTCGGAACAAAAGACTGGGCCAATTTTGAAGATATTCGTGGCGTAACGAAAAACAAGTTCAACTTGCATTGGGCTTCTGCTAATGATTTGAATTACAATCTTCCGGAAACCAAAAAAATGTTGCGTCAGTTTCGTCGTAAGTTCAAATGTGATATGTCGAAATACAGCGCACACGGTTTTGATGTAATGTATCATTTCGCAACAACACTTTTAATGGATAAACCCAACGCTACCGGAGTCATCAATAATTTTGATTTGCAACAAGTAGGCGAGGGGAATGGATTTGAAAACAATCAGGCCTATATCCTGAAGCACGTTGATTTTGAATTGGAAAGAGTAGGTAGCTTGCATGAATAAAGAATCGATTGCTGAACAAATGCGCGCGTTGCAATTGTTTATTTGTTCCGAATTGGAGCAAGTAGACGGTGGAGCAACATTCACAGAAGATGCTTGGGATAGAACTGATGGAGGCGGTGGTTTTACACGAACCATCAAAAATGGAAACGTTCTTGAAAAAGGAGGTGTTGCCTTTTCAGCAGTGCACGGCCCTGTGAGTGAAATTATGCGCAAGCAGTTACAGCTCGAAGGTGATTCGTTTTTCGCAACCGGAGTTTCCATTGTTTTGCATCCGCACAATCCGCATGTTCCGATTATCCATATGAATGTTCGTTATTTTGAATTGAATACGGGTGTTTATTGGTTCGGTGGTGGAATTGATCTTACACCTCATTACATCGTTCCTGCACAAGCACAGTTGTTTCATCAACGGCTTAAAACCATTTGCGACCGGTTCGATTCCGATTTTTACAGCAAATTCAAACCGTGGGCAGATGAGTATTTTTACATTCCACATCGCAATGAAACCCGCGGAATTGGAGGAATCTTCTTCGATCATCTAAACAATCATCCGCAACTTTCAAAAGAACAACTATTGGCTTTCTGTTTTGAATTGGGCAGAAGTTTTCCATCCATTTATAACGAACAGGTTTCACTAGGAAAAGAGAAGCTTCCTACAGAACAAGAAATTCAGTGGCGTAATTTGCGTAGAGGTAGATATGTAGAATTTAACTTGGTCAATGACCGAGGTACTAAATTCGGTCTTCTTAGCGGTGGTAGAACAGAATCAATTCTGATGAGTTTACCTGCCGTTGCCAATTGGGAATATGGTTTTGAACCCGAACCTGATTCTGCTGAAGCAGCTACTTTAAGAATCCTATCTAAGCCACAAAATTGGTTAACTTAAAAACAAACACGTTTTAGGTTAATCTGTTCGAAAACAGAACATTCTTTTTCCGTTCATTGAGTGTTTTGCGCCTCTCATCGAGAATTACGTCATTTCTTGTTAAAATTTTCATAGTTTAGGCAACCAATTTTAACACTACTCGTTTAGAAGCTAACTCTTATGATACTACTCATGAAAAACTACTTTTTGGTTCTTGTAATTACGGGCCTCTCTACTACCGCGATTGCACAACAAACAGAAAACAAATCTACTAGAACACTAAAACCCATAAAATCGGAAGCTACTGGAGCTAGAACCCTAGGTACTCCCGTAGCTGACTCTCTTGAAGGTGAAACACTAGAACATTTGGATGCATGGATTCAAGCAATTGATACGAAAGTTGAATTGGTAAACAGTGATCAAACAATGCGCGAAAAAGCGTTGGCTGATGGCTGGTTTGAACAAATGGCAGGTCATAGGGCTAGAGCTGTTGCTCGCAAAGAGGCCTTGATTGCCCGCACTGCGACCAAATAATGCTAAAAACTACTACAATGAAAACTACACAATTACTTTTTTTAGTAACACTACTTACGTGTTTTGCACGGATGTCGTTTGCTCAAGGAGCTTCCTGTGCTACTGCTGATCCGTTTTGTACAGAAAACGGCGCGGCATTTCCGGCTTCTACAAGCACAACAGCGCAAGTTGGTCCTGATTATGGATGTTTGGGATCTCAACCCAACCCTGCTTGGTACTATTTGCAAGTTGCGACTTCCGGTAATATCGATATTCAATTGACCAACTCACAAGTTGAAGATATTGATTTTATTTGCTGGGGACCATTCAATACATTGGGAGCAGCATGTTCGAATTTGACAGGTGGAGGAGGTTTTGATCTTTGTACACTTTTTGGAACTTATCCGTGCGGTAACATCGTTGATTGTAGTTATTCAACCGACCCAATGGAAGAGGTGAATATCCCCGGAGCAGTGAGCGGTCAATATTATATGATGCTGATCACGAACTTTTCAGGTGTTGCAACAGATATCTATGCTGCAACATTACCTACAAGTACAGGTTCCACAGATTGTTCCATTGTTCCTCCACCAAATCCTACCACTTGTTTGATGGATTTCTTTTCAGCGAATATCAGTGCATGTGCACCGGATAATACGTTCGGTATTTCTGGTGATTTCACCTATATTGATAATCCGGGAATAGGCACAGTTACGGTTGTGATTGATAACGGAACCAATACCTATACGCAAACATTTAATCCGCCATTTGTTGACGGACAAACCTATAGTTACAATATTACCGGAGTACCGGCTGATGGTGCGGCTTCAACAATTACCGTTTCTTTTTCGGCAGATCCTGCATGTTCACAAAGTATTGCCTATACCGCTGTATCTGATTGTAGTTGCGCAGCCAATATCGGAACGTTTTCAGAAACGGTTACCGGGCAAAGTAACATTGACTATGTCTTGTGTTTCGGTGATGCATTGGATGTAAATGCCAATAATGATTACACGGCACCTGATGAACAATTCAATCCTCCTGGACCTGTATATGACCCAGGAATCGGTTGGTTGGTGTACTCATGTCCGCCTACGGTAGGATTAGTTCCGGCTCCAAACGTAAATGTTTCTGATGATCCATGTTTCTTAGGTGTTTGGGGATATGGTGATTTGGCCGAAATCAATGATCAATATTGGATCAATGCATATCCGGGAGTTTTTACCGATAACATTGTTTACTTTGTTCCGCTAACATTCTACAGTATTGTTGATGGCTATTACAGTTACACCAATACTTCTACGGATTGTTATGATATGGGGATTCCTTATGCCGTTCAATACTTACCTGAAATGACCATGACTCAATCGGAGGATTGTGCTACGGGTGAGGTAACGGCAACGTTTAACGGAGGATTACCTGCCATCGACGGATCTCAATTTACCGTTGTTGCCGGTTCAATGACGCCCGCTTCTGCTGTTTTTGTGAATACCACATGTACAGACGGCGGAACCATTGTCTTGGGCAATTTAGCTGTTGGTGATAACTATTCCTTTGATGTGGAAGATGCAAATGGTTGTGGATTGACAGTTTCCGGAACAATGGACGGTTCAGGAAATGCAACGCTTACGTATCCGCAAACAGATTATTGCATTACTGATCCAAGCACTACACCAAATCTTGTTGGGCCAGTTGGTGGAACGTATTCCGCTGCTCCTGCAGGACTTTCAATCAACGCATCAACTGGAGTCATCAATATTGCTGCTTCGACGGCCGGTCAATACGATGTTACGTATGTTGGGCCGGGTGCAACTTGTCCGCCTTCAAGTACATTTACCTTAGAAATTCACGCATTGCCACTTGTAAATGCAGGTGTCGACCAATCTGTATGTTCAGGAACACAAGTTACACTTTCGGGTTCTGGTGATCCTGCTACCTATACATGGAATAATGGTGTGTCGAATGGGGTTCCATTTACTCCTGCGGCAACTCAAACATATACGCTTACCGCAACAACGGCATTCGGTTGTATCAATACCGATCAAGTTACTGTTACAGTTGAAACGGCTCCCGTGCCATCATTTGCTGCGGACGTAACATCAGGTTGTTCGCCGTTGGATGTGACATTCACAAATCTGGGAGCAGGTGTCAATTGCTCATGGGATTTCGGTAATGGTTCTACTACTGTTGGTTGTGGTCCGGTTACAACTACTTATGTAAATGTCGGTTGTTATGATGTGACACTTACCACATCTTCCGCCGCCGGATGTACAGGAACTACCGTATTGCAAAACTACATTTGTATTAGTCCTGATCCAATTGCAAGTTTTAGTCCGGTACCTGCTATTTTATCTGAGCTGGATCCGACTACACAAATGTTGAACAGTTCTCAAAATGCCAATTCATACGCATGGAATTTCGGAGACGGTACAACCTCTGCTGCAACAAATCCTTCGCATACTTATCCGGGAACTCCGGCAAGTTATACGATTGAGTTGATTGCATATTCACCATTTGGTTGCACCGATACTGCTTATGCAACCGTTGTGGTTGAAGAGGAATTGATTTTCTATGTTCCGAACACATTCACCCCGGATGATGATGAGTTTAACCAAACATTCAAACCGGTATTCAGTTCAGGATTTGATCCGTACGATTTTAATATGTTAATTTTTGATCGTTGGGGAGAAATTATTTTCGAATCGAATAATGCGGAAATGGGCTGGGATGGAACCTACCACGGTAAATATGTTCAAGAAGGTACTTATACCTGGAAAATTGAATTCAAGACATCTAAAAACGATGCGCGCAAAATAGCGGTTGGACATACCAACGTACTTCGTTAAAAAGTTTAAATAACTAAAATAGGATCGGTTACTTTTCATGGAGAAGTAACCGATTTGTTTTTGAGTGTTAGTTATTTCACTAAATTTCAATGATTTAGAATAGTCTACTAAATTAGTATTTTGTAGCTTTACAGCGCTTTTACACTACAAAGCCTACTGTTATGACTTATTACTACAAACAACTGCTTTCGGCAGTGGTATTCTTGCTATTCTATCAATTGTTATTAGGTCAAGGATGTCCGAACGCGAATTTTTCTCAAAACAATTTTAATGGATGGTCTGGTTTTACCGGTAATTACACCAATCCCGGTCAAACTCCTGGGATTGTTCCCGGAAGACACACCATTATCACAGCTCAAGGGATAGATCCCTATTCATGTGGCGGTTTGAATATGATCCCTCCCGGAGCCACAAGTTCGTGTCGCTTGGGAAATAGTAATACCGGTGCAGAAGGTGAGCAGTTACGTTACCAAATGACAGTAGATGCTAGTAACGCGCTGTTTGTCTACAAGTATGCAGTTGTTTTGGAAGATCCGGGACATACACCTGCTGAGCAACCCGAATTCCGGATGCGAATACTAAGTCAGAACGGTTCTCAAATTGGTGGTTCTTGCGGAATTTATACCGTTTACGGAGGTCAACCGGGGCAGAACTTCCAAACATGTGGTGGTGTAACATGGCTTCCCTGGACTATTGTAGGTGTGGATTTAACAGCTTATATCGGGCAAACCATTCAAGTCGAATTCAGTACGAAAGACTGTTCGCAAGCCGGGCATTTCGGATACGCCTATATTTCTGCGGAATGTATGCCGTTGATTTTGGATGTGGCATATTGTGAAGGTTCAAATTCGGTAACCATTTCAGCACCTCCGGGATTTCAAAGTTATGCATGGAATCCGGGTGGACAGAATACCCAAAGTGTTTCAATTAACAATCCTGTTATCGGGTCAACGTATAATTGTACAATGACCACGTTTAGTAATCAAGGAAACTGTACGGTGTCATTAGGTGCACAGGTTTTTCCGACGGCGGTGCATGCAGGTTTCGATTTTGGTAGTGCATGTGCCAATGCACCCTTGCAATTTACAGATACAACTACCGTCGCGAATGGAACAATCAGCGGTTGGGATTGGGATTTCGGTGACGGGCAAATTTCTATTGTTCAACATCCGGCGCATATGTATAGTGCTTCCGGATCTTATAATGTACAACTCATTGTTTCTTCCAATGAAGGATGTTCGGATACCATTCAACAAACCATTAATGTGGATGCACTTCCGAATGTGCAGTTTGCGCTCACGAATGAGTGTATCAACAATGCCGTTACATTCGATAATCAAACACCGGATGCACCGCCTTTACTATTTACCTGGGATTTTGGTGACGGAAGTGCAACCTCGGCAATAGAAGACCCCACACATACTTATACCGTTGCAGGAGGATACACAGTAGAATTATTGGTAGAAAACAGTAGCGGATGTAAGGATAGTTTATCCCAACCGATTACAATCTATGCGCTTCCAATTATTGATGCAGGTTTGGATCTTTCAGTTTGTCCGAATACTTCCGTGACACTTA
>Ga0302296_1001499_pt1 | contig 16689 bp, 15 predicted proteins | sample III_Fen_N3_1_FD_194546 | JGI IMG/M metagenome (GOLD analysis project Ga0302296, IMG submission 194546) | Peat permafrost microbial communities from Stordalen Mire near Abisko, Sweden - III_Fen_N3_1 | ecosystem: Environmental > Terrestrial > Soil > Wetlands > Permafrost | place: Sweden: Abisko...
TTCAATTTTAGGAATTGTCTGGGTTGGAACCTTATCTGGAATCTGTGTAGTAACAATGGGTGTATTTACAGGCTGGTTTGAATTAAGGTTCAACCAAAACAGTATTCCAACTGTAACGACAACAAAAGTAATTAAGATAATGAGGGGGTGAAAACGGGTTTTTTTGTCCATGTTTTTATTTATTTGAGATTCCTATATAAATAATGACGCTTTATTTGTGTAATTATTTTAATAGTTTATCAATCTTTGCTTCAAGAGCCTTAATTCTTGCTTCTTGATCGTCAATTATCTTTTGTTGCTTCTCGATAATATTTTTCTGTGAATCAGTTTTTGAATTCACTTCCTTCACCGCCTCGACAAGTGGGGCGATTAAGCCCTCGTATTGAATTGCATATGTCGTTGATGCACTACCACCAACAAGCTGTGGATATACTTTCTGGACGTCTTGTGCAATGAAACCAAGGCTATCCTTTCCATCCTTTTTCCACTTAAATGAAACACCTTGAAGTTTCTGTATGTCTGCAAGCGTTCCAGTGAGTGGCTTAACGTCTGTTTTGAGTTTTCGATCTGATGCCGAATAAGTGAAGCTACCGAATGTTGCGGAAGTACCAGAAATTGTATTTGCAACCATTGAGTTGAAGGTTCCAGTGCTTCCAATCGCATTTACGAAGTTTCCGGTTCCATTAACGTCGAGGGTGTAGTTTGCGGTCTGACCCATGTTCACACCAATACGGTGATTGGTACCATCAAAGTAAGCAATGTTACTACCTTTACCATCACCAACATTGAAATGTCGGGCCTGGGTAAACCCGTCAGAAAGTCCTCGATAGTTAATCCATATGTCATTTCCAGCAGAATAACCGCTGTTTAGAGTGTTTGCATTAGTTGGGCTCACGTATATCTGGCCACCGAGGAGGGCACCACCACCTTCAACATCAAGCTTCATAGCAGGAGAAGCTGTGCCAATACCAACGTTGCTGCCACTAGCAAGAGTCATGGTCGTACCTGCCATGTTTTTAAACTCAATAGCACCATTACTTGGTGAATACATGTATGTGGTCCAACCATTGGTATCAGCAAATGCAAAATGTGTTGCCCTCACCGCTCCACTTACATCAACTTTTGCACCTGGATTAGTCGTACCAATACCAACGTTTCCACCCATCAAAGCAACACCTGGTCCGCTTGGTAATCTTTGAATTGTTGTATCAACAGGAGAAGAACCAACTCCAAACTGAAGCGCGGAAACACCAGACGCCGCACCATCCCTACTGAGAAACACTCGAGGGTAAGATTCTGTAGTCCAATACTCACTATATGAACCACCACCAATTCGTGAGTTTCCTGAAGTGGTTGGGCCAACTTGTAGTGCGGTTAGTGGGCTCGCGGTTCCAATCCCAAGATTTCCAGTTATAGACGCACTTCCTGTTGTTAGGAATGACCCCACAGAGATACCGTTTGATGTGGTGTTTCCACGAGTGGTGACGGAGTTGAGGGTATCAGCTTCGGCAGAGCCGGCGGTTGACTGACAGGTAACGGTTCCATCTGAAGCAATGGTTTGAATAGCGTTTCCCGAAGCACAAGTACCCGAGACACGGCGTTGGAGGTAGGTGGTATCTGCAGCAATGGTGCCCGAGGTGTTGATGGTTCCACCAGTGAGGCCGGTGCCTGCAGTAATTCCAGTGACGCTACCAGAGCCACCTGCTGATGCAGTGGTCTGTGTGGTGCCATCGGGGAATTTGATACCACCAGTGGTTGATTGGATGACTCCAGCAACGGTGAGTTTTGATGCGGGGGTGGTGGTGCCGATGCCGACACTACCAAGGTTGGTTACAGAGACGAGGTCTGCTGTCGGATTACCGGCTGTGTTGTTACCAACGAGTGTGAGGGTGTTTGAGTCCGAGAACTTGAGACCAAAGTCATATGCACTTGAGGTGTTGTTCTGAATGATGAGGGGGCGGGTACCGTTTGCACCGACGAGGACCGTAGAGGCTGAAGCGTTTGTGTTTGCAATGAGACCACCTGAGAGTGAGAGACTTCCACCACTTGTGAGACGGCCGATTTCAGCGCCGTTGTATTTGTAGAGGAGGTTGGTTGGGTTGGTTGCGTTGCTTCCCCAGTCGAGAACAGCATCTTTTTGCTGAGCACCCGTATTGGTGAGCCCAAGGAAAACCGCACCTGAATCCCACACAGTGCCAAGACCATAATGATTAGTGAGAGAAAAAGGAAATGCAGATACATCACGTCCAAAAGACATCCACTTACTATACGCATCACCATACGTACCACTACCAAGGATACCAAGAGGATCAGGAGCAGCGGACATGCCAACACCAAGGTTACCTGCTGCAGCCATGCTTCCTGTTGAGAGGAAGGAAGCGACAGAGAGTCCTCCTGCCTTTGCCTGAGCTGTTGCTCCAACGTTCAAGGGAGTTGAAGCGTTGTTTGAAGGTGGTGCACCGGTTGGATCAGACCACGTTTGAGCGGAGACGTGGGATGAAAAAAGGAGAGAACCGAGAGCGATGAGACACGCGATAATGGGCATGGATAGCGATGTGAATGTTAAAAAAAGATACAGGGTTATTGTACTATGGAATAAAAAATAATACTCAGATTTTACACACAGCCTGTGTGTAAAGATCATACCCAAACATATTAATACCTAGCCATTAAAAATATTCTCCAAAAATTCAACCTCTGCTCGTCTTTCAGATTCGTGAATGATAATAAAGATTGCATCGTAGAACCACTTCCCTCTTACCTTTTTATCCATAACATAACTCTCTGCAATATGCTCACATTTTTTCAACTTCGCGGGGGTCATATTTTCAGCAGGGCGTATCCACGGCTCACTATCATCTAAAACAGAAATTGTTTTTACTTCTATAAAATGAATCTCTTTGTCCTTAAGAGCGACAATGTCGATTTCACCCCATGGTTTCGTATAGTTTCGTTCGTAAATCAAGAAAGCTTTTTGTTCAAGAAACCTACAAGCAACATCCTCACCAACCCTTCCAACCTTCTGATTTTCACTTGAGAAACGCTTCATATACGGCCAATTATAGCTGAAAAACACCAATCTTATGCACATTTTGGCACATACACCCATAACGAAACTCCAAAAATGAATTGTCAATAAAGTGGCTTAACCGAGCCCCAAAACGGCATTTGTCGCTTTACAAAAGACAGTATGTCCTTTGTCCGTTATGGGTTATGCACAGAGTTATCCACAACTCATTAAAAAGGGTGGCTTTATTCCAAGTGTGATTTAAAACCTATCGGACGTCAGCGTGTAAAGACTGCAGACAGTTTGAATAGGAAAAATGAAACGTCATAGACATTTCAAAGACGGATTAAAAATGATTTGGCTTTTTGTTTATTGCACAATCAAAACAGAAACGAACAACACGCATTACTTCCCCACCACAGTTTTTGAGTCTTTCCACACCACGAGAAAAGTTCCTATCCAAGAACCAAGCGCGAGAGGAAAGAGGTAGAGATAGTTTTCAACATAACTTAGAACTCCAAAAGCAATAAGGAAGTGCATAAGTGATCCTACTGTGGCAGAGGTTATAGGATTCTTTTTCATAACCGCAACGGTGTAATAAGCATACATACCGTCAATTAATATGTAGGCGAAGAAAATCACAATCGCTATCTTGAAATCAAAAGAATTCCAATTTAAGGAGAGGTTATTCATGAAACAAGAATATCATAAGAAAATAGAATGTGCGGAATGTTGTTAATTGGAGCGGTTTTTTAGGGGGGGGGTTGGGGGGCAGGAATCTCCCTCAACTTTTTCTCAGGCCAGTATCACAGATGTGGTCAGAAATAATTACTCGCCGTCGCTCATGATTTTTCCGACCCGGGCTCGCGGTTTGTTCTACTGAATAAACATCGCTCCGCCTCGCACAAACGCAAAAACCTGCAGCAGTGCAGGTTTTCTTGAATCGCGTTTGTGCGCCCGGCAGGAATCGAACCCGCAATAACGGTTCCGAAGACCGTTGTGATATCCGTTTCACCACAGGCGCAAAAGTGGAGACGCTCAAGATACTACACGAAAAATAGCCCGAACACAAAAAATATACTACTATTTCACTATGAACATTTTGAGCACCTCAATTCCCTCCCCTGTTTCACAAATAACAAAGGTCCTCCGGAATGCTGGTTATGAAAGCTACCTTGTCGGTGGATGTGTTCGTGATCTCTTTTTAGGACGTACTCCAAAAGACTGGGATGTCGCGACTAATGCCACCCCAGAACAAATCATCGCCCTCTTTCCTGAAACCTTCTACGAAAACACCTTTGGGACAGTTGGGGTGGTAACGGACTCGGAAGATCCAACCCTAAAAGTCATCGAGATTACCCCCTACCGCCTCGAATCCGAGTATTCTGACAAACGTAGACCAGATAGCGTGGAATGGAGTCAAACACTTGATCATGACCTTAAACGCCGTGATTTCACCATAAACGCTATAGCCATTACCGAAAAGGACGGTGAAATAGAGGTTGTAGACCTCTTCGATGGAAAAAAAGACTTAAAAGACAAGGTTATTCGCACGGTTGGTGATCCGCACCTCCGCTTTTCCGAGGATGCCCTCCGCATCATGCGTGCCATTAGGCTTTCAATGGACCTTGGGTTTCACGTGGAACAGAAAACCGAAGAAGCTATAAAAACTCACGCAAAACTCCTCGACCATATATCCCAGGAACGAATCCGCGATGAGTTCACTAAAGTCATCCTGTCTCCCCGCCCTGAAGAAGGAATTAGTTTCATGAGGAACACCGGCATCCTACCGTTTGTTATTCCTGAACTTGAAGAAGGTTTCGGAATTGAACAAAACCAAGCTCATTCATACGATGTTTGGACCCATATCCTTAAAACCGTTCAACACTCAGCTGACAAGAAATTCCCTATTGAAATCAGACTTTCCGCTCTTTTACATGATATTGGTAAACCTCGAACCCGAAGGTTTTCACGTGAAACCAACCAATACACGTTCTACGGACATGAGGTTGTGGGTGCAAAAATGGCTCAGGACATACTTGAAAGGCTTAAATTCCCCCGAAAAACCATTGAAATTGTTACAAAATTGGTCCGTTGGCACATGTTTTTCTCGGATCCGGAGGCGATTACCTTGTCAGCCGTTCGTCGCATGATTGTAAATGTGGGTAAGGAACATATTTGGGATTTAATGCACGTCAGAGAATGTGACCGCATTGGAACCGGTAGGCCAAAGGAAAACCCATATCGTCTCCGTAAATACAAGGCAATGATTGAAGAAGCTCTCCGTGACCCTATCTCAGTTGGTATGCTAAAGATTGATGGTAAAGAAATCATGGAAACACTAGCAACCCCACCAGGACCGAAAGTTGGGCTCATCCTCAACGCCCTTATGGAAGAGGTCCTCGATGACCCATCAAAGAACACCAAAGAGTTCCTCGTGAAACGAACCATTGAGTTATCCAAAGAAGATGAAGCAACATTAAAGAAACAAGCAGTTATCGGTAAAGAAAAGAAAGACCAGGCAGAAGAGGCTGAATTAAAGAAGATACGTAGCAAACACAAGGTTAAATAGCCCCAATAACAATAAACCACCGTTTCATGTAGAACGGTGGTTTTAGTTTCATATGAAACAGAACAGGGAGGTTAATAACTAAAATATGGCTTATAATATAGGAGTGTGCCACGTGAAACACCTAAAATGGGTAAAATTAAACCGCTCGTAAGCGATTTTTAATGCGCTATATAGAGCGGTTTCTTACCTCGTCGAGATTCCCAATAAATAACCGCTTTAGTTGAAAGGGTGTACGCATAATCCGCAAGGGAGAGTCGAATAAAAATATATTGCCTCTATTGAGCGGTGCTATACATCCTCTCACTAAAGGATTCTTTAATTTTGAATCTTTAATGATGAGGCGAAAAAGAACTAACTAACTTGAGTAGACAGTCGACTCTACTAGAGAGGACTGAACTTTTTTTTACCAACAAGCCTTTGAGCTTTTTAATTGTTGAAAGAACTTATTTCATTCTTGCCAAGTCCGGACGTTCGATACGAACCAGCACAAGCTTCGAGTACAAGAATATCAAATCTAAAAGACATGTAAAGGACAATCAATGTGGATAACTTGTCCTTTATAAAAGACATCGTAAAATGGCCTTATTGGGCCATTTCAATAGATATTGGGCAATGATCTGATCCTAAAATAGAGCTGTGAATTTTTGCTTTTATAATTTTTTTCATCGCTTCATCACTTGCAAAAAAATAATCAATTCTCCAACCAACATTTCTTTCACGTGCAAATGTCTTCATGTCCCACCAGGTGTATCCAATCTCATTAGGATGTAAATGTCTCCAGGTATCGACGTAACCATGTGCGACAACCTTATCAATCCAGGCACGCTCGCTCGGTAAAAATCCGGTATTCTTTTCATTCTCTTTTGGTCGAGCAAGGTCAATAGGGGAATGGGCGGTATTTACATCTCCACAAAAAATGACGTTTTTGTGTGTTTTCCTAATGTTTTCGACGTATTTCAGGAATGCGTCATAATAGCGCATCTTGAAATCAAGCCTTTCTGGCCCTCCGCCGCCATTGGGGAAATAGGTGTTAATAACAACCAAATCCTTGAAAAATAACGTTATTTGACGACCTTCCTGATCAAGTTCAGGAACACCAAAACCATATTCAACCGTTTCAGGTGAAACCTTGGTATATATAGCCACTCCACTATAACCCTTACGACCCTTTGAATGATCAAAATAGGCCGTGTAACCGACGGGGGACACAATATCGGCATCAAGTTGCTCGGGGTGTGCTTTGGTTTCTTGAAGACAGAAGATGTCTGGATTTTCATTCATTAACCAATCAAAACCACCTTTTTTTACTGTCGCACGCAAACCATTCACATTCCAAGAGATGAGTTTCATATGAAACATGATAGCAAAGTAGTGGGTAAAACATAAGCCGAACACCAATACGGTGTTCGGCTTATGTTTCTAGCTCTATTTTATGAGTTACTTATGAGACTAAACAGGTAAAGGTTCCTCAACATGAATACGTGATTCTATATCTGCAAGAAACGCGTCAGTGGTGTCAGGAGAAGAGAGGGCTTCAAGTAACGCACCTTTATTAGTAGAAAAGAGCCCATTGAACACTTCGCGCAACTTTTTCGAGTGAGTATCAGCCCATTCTATCTCAACCTCAAATTTAGGACGATCAATGTTTTCAGCCCTACTTAGGTAGCGTTTCACAAGTAACGCCTGAATGCGATTTTTAGTTTTGAGATAATCCGGATCATCAATGAGTTCATCTGCTGGATTATTTACTTCAGGAGGGAATGATTGCTCTAATGACATATATATATGGTACACCTGGAAGTGGAGGCTGCAAGTAGAGCGGTTTCACATAACCATGTGCTAAACTAACCACCGCACATGGAACATATCTTATTTTTCTCTGTTCTCGCTATTGCAGGTATCCTTTTTGCACAAGTTGAGGTTGAAATCGAGGGTAAGGATGGTTGGGCCTCTGCTTTACCTACAAAAAAACTAAATGCCTGGTTTTGGAAAATAATATTTAGTGGGCGAGTCGCCGATAAATACCATGCATCTATTCTTGCATTTGTGTTCATACTGACCCATCTTTCCTTTGCCTTCCAAACATGGACTTGGAGTATTGAACTTAAAATACTTTCATTCAACATACTGTTTTGGGTCCTCGAAGATTTCTCATGGTTTGTTTTAAACCCTTATTTTGGCATCAAAAAATTCTCAAAAGAGAATATTTGGTGGCACCGGAATAGGTGGTTCATATGTATGCCCGTGGAATATTGGGTTGGAATTCCACTCGCAATAACACTCTATATATTGAGCGCCTAATAAAGATTACTTTTTCTTATTGTGAAACTTTTTGTGAATGTCGCGCAAATGAGCATCGGTTACGTGAGTATACACCTGGGTTGTTGCAATATTAGCGTGGCCAAGCAAGGCCTGAACTGAACGTAAATCAGCACCATTTGAGAGGAGGTCGGTCGCAAAGGAGTGACGTAAAATATGGGGTGTCACTTTTTTTGATATACCAGCCTTGGTCGCATAGTAATGAATGATGCGCTCAATGGAACGGGAAGTGAGACGCATGGTATTTTCTTGTTTTTCGCCTTTTGTTTTACCCTTCGCGATTGGGCCAGCTACATGTACAAAGAGGGCATCATCTATATCCACACGTTTATCGAGGTACTTTCTGATGGCCGATTTTGCTTCTTCGGAAATAAACACTACACGAACTTTGTCACCCTTACCACGCACTGAGAACTCATCTACTGATAAATCAATCTCACGAGGCAGGGAACAGAGCTCGGAAACACGAAGACCTGTTGAAAAGAGAGTTTCGATAATCGCCTTGTCGCGGAGAGATTTTAAATCATCACCATCAGTCGCCTTCATTATTTTTTGTAAGTCATCAGGAGAAATGAGGTCGAGGTGACGATCACCAACTTTCGCGAGCTCTATTTTTTCAGGAGCAAGGGAAGTGACCCCGCGTTTTGCGAGGTATTTAAGGAACGCACGTAGAGCGATGAGGTAGTAGTTCTGGGTTTTCTTTTTAATAGTGTCGCGGCCAGGTTTATCTTTGCGAACCAATTGACGATTGAGCCACAGACGGTACTCACGCATCATGTTATCAGTCACCGCCCTAGGATCATCTGATTTTATGAAATCAATAAAACGAGTAAGGTAGCGGTCGTAATTTTCAACTGTTTTCAAACTTCGACCTTTCTCAATTTCAATGTATTCAAGAAACTGACGCTTGAGTTCGACGAGGGAGTGCATGAATCCATTATACTGCTCTCAAAATATTGTGCGACCTGATTTTTATTCATAAAAATGGAAGTACCCACGTGGTGCGACATTGTTTGCTTATTCAACCTCCTTGGATGGATTAGCAAACAACCAGTCCTCTTGTAGGGCGACATGATTCTATTTATAGAATCAAAAATACCTCTGCGGTAAAGCTCGGTAACAAACAAGCAATAGCCCCATGTGAAGTATGCGACCGAACACTTTCACAAGACTTGCATTTTTCATTTATTCGTGCTATCTTCTCTGAACCATGCTTTCAAAGACAAAGAAGACAAAGACTATAAAGAACGCAGCAATCCACGATAAGGATACTGGTTCTTCAGAAGTACAGGTAGCTGTGCTCTCTACACGTATTGATGAACTCACCTCACATTTGAAGGTGCATAAATCAGACAAGCACTCACGTCGCGGACTCTTGCAGATGGTGGCTGACAGACAAACCCATCTTCGTTACCTCGAGAAAAAATTTCCAAAGCGCTACACCGCTATTGTAAAAAAGCTCGAGCTCAAGAAGAGCGTAAACTAACTTCCGATACAAACAACTCGCTCCACCATGGAGCGAGTTGTGCGTTTTTGATACAGGACTCTCTTTTCGTTTTTATACTTTCCAAAGCATGGATAGGGCAGGACACTTCGGAGACGAAGTATGTTTGCACTTTTTTATAACCTTAGTACGTATTAATACATATCTATGATAATTAAACACAAAGAACAACGCGTTGGTGTTTTCATCGACGCACAAAATCTCTACCACAGCGCCCGCTTCCTCCACCATGGCAGAGTTAATTTCGAGGGAGTACTGCGCGAAGTATTGGCTGGACGAAAATTGGTCCGTGCAATCGCCTATGTCATCACCACAGACAGTGGAGAAGAAAAAGGGTTTTTTGATGCCCTCACCAAGATGGGTATTGAAACGAAAACCAAAGACCTCCAAATTTTTTCAGGCGGTAACAAAAAAGCTGACTGGGATGTGGGATTAGCAATTGATGCAATAAAACTCGCACCTAAACTTGATGCCGTCATCATCGTATCTGGCGATGGGGACTTCATTCCCGTTATTGAATTCCTTAAGAACTCATGCCAGGTTGAAGTCGCTGCTTTTGGAAAATCTGCTTCTGGAAAGATGAAAGAAGTTGTCGATGATTTTACCGATCTTGATCTTAATCCAGAAAAATTTATTCTCGGCAGAACTGGGTTTATGGCACGAGGAACAAACGAAGGTGAACGACCTCAATACATGGAACACACTGAACAGGGAATAAACAGACCAATCGCAGCACCCGTTCCATTTGAAGAAAGAGAGGAAGAAACACCTGAAATTCAGACAGGAAATAAAGACAACAACACCCGTAATAATAAAACTATCCAGCAGAGGGTGGGTGATAAAAAAACAGGAAAAACAGACCAAAAACAGGAGGGTAGAAATCAGCAAAATGATGGTCCACGAGTAAGACGAGTCTTTAGGAAATTGAGATAGTAGAAACCCAGCAGGGTGAGGGTTAAGGACAGAGTAACTACCAGTTTTAAAAGGACAAAAATCACAGCCCGTGCTGTGATTTTTTAATAGAAAAAACAAGATAATAACTGTGGCACATGAAATATTATTTTATGTTTTTCATATATTGATAAACATGAACACAATATATCTCATCCTTATTTTTTATGTTCACCTCCTTCAGGTTTTACTTTTTGATTTCTTTTTCAAACACCTCACCCTCTTTTCAATCTATCCCTGCCTTTTTTAAAAAGTTATTTCGTTATTACGAATGAATAATGGTTATTCGCCACGTAAAACACCTTCTATTCCTTCGTTTTTCAACATATCTGTAACAGACACACTCCTTAGTTATTCATGTTTCTTTTGATACAATAGAACTTGTTTATAAACAATAACCGTGGTCTCTGGATAGGTAGATTTGAAAAACATTTTCAAGTCTGAAATCTGGAGACCACCCTATACACATGCAGAGTAAAACATTTTCAACCGAAGCCCACGGCAAAAAAATCGAGGCGATTTTTTCTGATCTTGCAGAGCAGGCTCACGGGTCAGTTATCATCCGCTATGGCGAGACTGCAGTGATGGCAACTGCTGTCATGTCGGACACAGAAAAGAATGGGGATTTTTTTCCACTCACCGTCGACTTTGAAGAACGTTTTTATGCGGGAGGAAAAATTGCTGGTTCACGATTTGTGAGGAGGGAGGGAAGACCATCAGACATTGCTATTCTTTCAGGGCGTATCGTCGACCGTACTATCCGACCACTTTTTGATAGCCGCATTCGAAACGAAGTACAAGTGGTGATGACCGTGCTCGCACTCGGTGAAGAAGACGCGAACGTCGCATCAGTCCTTGCCGCATCGCTTGCTCTCGGTACATCAAATATTCCCTGGAATGGACCAGTCTCTTCTACCCGTGTTGCCATCCAAAAAGGTAAAACTGAATTTGTTATAAACCCAACTCACACCGAAAAAGAAGATGAGCTTTCTTTTGACCTCCTCGCCTGCGGAAAAGATGGAATGATTAACATGATCGAGGTTGGTTCAAATGAAGTTTCTGAGACCACAATCGCCGAAGCACTCGCTAAAGCATCGGAAACCCTCGAAGCTCTCCAAACTTTTCAAAAAGAAATTGTCGCGCAGATTGGAAAACCAAAACGACAGGTGAATATCAAAGAACTTGGCGATGATGTAAAAGAACTTTTCAAAACAGAAATCGAACCAAAACTCGCCGAGTATGTGTTCACTAAAACAGCGGGTGGAGCACGTATGGGCGAGCTCACTTCAATATGGGAAAAAATTGTAACCGAAAAACTTCCTGATGCAAATATCGGACTTGCCCTCGCCTACATCGACGAAAAAATAAACGACATCATTCATAAAGAGGCGATCGAAAATGGGCGACGCGCAGACGGGCGAAGTGTTGATGAAATCCGACCACTCTTTGCACGCGTCGGAGGTATTTCAAAAATGCTCCATGGTACTGGAATATTTTATCGCGGCGGAACACACATCCTCTCGGTTGCAACACTTGGTGGACCACAAGACGCACAGCTCATCGACGGAATGGAGGGCGAGGAGGTTAGGCGTTACATGCATCACTACAACTTTCCACCATTCTCAACCGGTGAGACTGGACGCATTGGCGGAACAAATCGTCGCATGATTGGACACGGAGCCCTTGCAGAAAAAGCTCTCATCCCTGTACTCCCAAGCAAAGAAGAATTTCCTTACACTATTCGAGTTGTATCAGAGGCATTCGCTTCGAACGGTTCGACATCAATGGGTTCGGTTTGTGGATCAACACTCTCACTCATGGATGCTGGTGTGCCAATAAAAAAACCTGTCGCAGGAATTGCGTCGGGACTCATGATGGAAACTGTTGATGGAAAATTAAAATATAAAGTACTCACCGACATTCAAGGACCAGAAGATCATCACGGCGATATGGATTTCAAAGTTGCCGGCACCCGCGACGGAATCACCGCAATGCAAATGGATGTGAAAGTGGGAGGTGTGCCAATAGTGGTTTTAGTTGAGGCACTCGAGAAAGCAAAAGTTGCCCGTATGAAAATACTGGATGTCATGGCCGAAGCTATTCGCGCACCACGAGAAACTATCTCAGAGCATGCACCTCAGATTATTGCTATTAAAATTAAACCAGACCAAATTGGACTCGTTATCGGTGGTGGTGGAAAGACCGTGAATGAGATTAGAGAAAAAACAGGGGCAGAAATTGATATAGAAGACGACGGGACCGTCTTCATCACTGGGAAGAACGGATCGGCGGAAAAGGCCCGTGCTATTATTGAAGAAATGACCCGTGAATATAAAGCGGGAGATACTTTTACAGGTGAAGTTGTACGAATCGTTGATTTTGGTGCGTTTGTAAAAATAAGTTCACGCGCAGATGGACTCGTCCACGTATCAGAAATCGCACCTTGGCGAGTTGAGAAGGTAACTGATTACCTCGCAATAGGAGATAAAATCCCTGTTATTGTTAAAGAAGTTGATAATCTGGGACGAATTAGCCTCTCTATTAAACGAGTTGCCCCTGAACAGTTTAAGGATAAAAGGAAAGGTGCTCCTGTAGACACCATTAAACCAGAGGTAAAGTAGAGGGAGCGGAAAAACCCGTTATCGCGTATAATAAGAAACACTTGAAGTTATGGATTCTCAAAAACCTCAAAAACCCACAGAACAGGCAGACGTCGCTGGACTTGAAAGCGAGGGTGTTGAGATTGTCTCTGACATAGGAGAGGTTGAGGCACCAAAAGTAACACTTGAAAAAACACAAGAAGATTTACGTGAAACTCTTGCTGAGATAGAGCAGGGAGATAGTGATATTTTTACAAAAGCAGAAAACACAACTAGCACAGCCCGACCAAACGACTCAAAAGCACCGAAGCTATATTCAACGGCGTCGCCTTATATAGCACCGAAAGAAGCTCCACAAAAAGCACCGGCCCCTTTCGTACCAGCCCCACACGAAGGATCGCTTTCAAGTGCAGGTAGTAAGGTCCTTGGAACAGGTCCAAAAGAAAATTTTAAGAAACCTGTTATTGGAGTAGATGGACGCATTAATCTTCAGAGCGCAATCGAAGACATGATTGGTTCTGATGCGAAAAAGCCAGAACCAGTAAAACCCCCAGAACCAAAACCAGAGAAAAAATCTGTTGGTGAACTACAAACAGAGAGCGATCCGTCAATTAGGGCAATACACACATATCAGTCAGATACGGAAGAAATAGTGCGTGCACAAAGCATCTCTGTGGCAAAGATGGCGCTTGCTGAAGCCCGTAAAAACGAATCTGAAGGAACCCCTATTGAATACATAGATGAGGAGAGGAGGATACATCGAAAGAGAATACTCCTAGGCTCATTTTCTTTCATCCTCTTTGTGGGAGGTGTCGGTGCTATTGCATACGTCTATACACAATACATAAACCCTGTAGCACCTTTAGCTGTCGTAAACGGTGTGACAAGTCGCCCACTCATTGAATCAGACAAGACTCAGAATGTTGATATAACAAATTCTTACAATACCCTGAAGTCATTTGCAGACGCAGTAACCGCTCTACCGAGCGATAAGGGTATCATTGCAAATATTAATCTTATAAAGAAAGTTGATAGTGGTGAACGACTTGCAACGGTTGAAGAAATCTTTGGTGGAAACAACACAGAGATGCCTTTCCGTGTCCTCAAGAATGTTGACGAACATGCCATGTTCGGTAGCCTTGTCCTTAAAAATTCGACGCCGTTCATACTCTTTAAAGTCTCGTCATTCTCGAATGCATGGGCTGGCATGCTTGAGTGGGAGAAAAAGATGGAGAAAGATCTTCGTCCAATGATTGAGGTCACAAGGTCCGGAGAAACGTCTGAGGGCTCGTTTGTTGATGAAGTTATTGCCAACAAAGATACCCGTATTATTAAAGACGGGGAGGGTGATATACTCCTCTACTCTTTCATAAACTCAGACACACTCGTTATTACCACGTCACGGACGGTACTCAAGGAATTGGTTCGTAGGGTAACATCGGCAACAATCGTTCAATAAGAAAAAACAAAAAAACCTTGTATTGCAAGGGTTTTTTGTTTACAAAAATTAATCCACGAGCGTGGTTTGCCAACCATAAGACCCACCTGTATCATTAGGTCGTTTAAAACAAATAAAACAACCACCGACATGATAGACACAGCAAAATATGAAAAGATTCTCAAAGCAGAACTCGAAACACTCGAGACTGAGCTCAAGTCAGTGGGCCATGTAAATCTTGATAATCCAGGCGACTGGGAACCAGATGCAAAAGAAGTAGACGTAAACGCATCTGATGAAGCTGACATTGCTGACAACATTAACGCATACGAATCAAACACAGCCCTCTTAAAACAATTTGAGGTTCAATACAACGACGTAAAACGTGCACTCGAACGTATCAAGAAAGGCACATATGGATTCTGTGAAGTATGTAAAAAACCAATCGAGGCTAAAAAATTAAACGCGAACCCAGCGACCCACACCTGTCTCGAACATAAGGATTCAAAATAATCATGGGATTTTCAAAAGTCCGCAGCGCTCAAATATCGATGCTCGATGCCTATATAATCGACGTCGAAACCGATACCGCGCGCGGGCTTTTTGCTTTCTCTATTGTTGGATTACCTGACAAAGCAGTAGAAGAATCAAGGGACAGGGTCTCGGCAGCGATTAAAAATTCTGGTTTTGAATCACCAAAATCATCAAATAAAAAAATTGTTGTTTCGCTTGCCCCTGCACAGGTAAAGAAAGAAGGCTCTGCATTTGATGTTGCAATAGCTTTAGGATATCTTCTCGCGGAAGAAATTATTGATTTTGATCCGAAGGATAAACTTTTTCTCGGAGAATTATCACTCGATGGTGCGGTGAGACCAATCCGCGGGACGTTGCCACTCGTGGCAAAAGCAAAAGAACTTGGTTTTAAAGAGATATTCATCCCAAAAGAAAATATTGATGAAGCTTCTGTTGTCGAGGAAATAACTATTTACCCCGTCAAAAACTTAACCGAGGTAGTGAAACACCTCACAAAGAAGGAACAGATTATCCCATTCACAAATACGAACGCATCTAAGCCTAAAATATATAGAGCAGAGCTGGGAGATATTGCAGGAAATGAACACGCGAAACGAGCACTCACAATTGCAGCAGCTGGGGGTCATAATATATTACTCTACGGACCACCAGGGACAGGGAAGACAATGCTCGCTCGCGCACTCGCGTCTATACTTCCACCGTTCTCTTTTAGTGAGATGCTTGAGGTCACAGGGATTTATTCAATAGCCGGCACTCTCCAAAATGAAAGAACGATTGCACATCCACCAGTAAGGTCGCCTCATCACACCTCATCATATGTCGCCCTCATCGGTGGAGGTGCAACACCAAGACCAGGAGAGGTAACCCTCGCCCACAGAGGTGTCCTTTTTCTTGATGAGTTTCCTGAATTTGATAGACGGGTCATTGAATCATTAAGGGAACCACTCGAGGAAGGTTTCGTTACCGTGTCCCGAGCAAAAGGAACCGTACAATTTCCCGCACGATTCATGCTTGTTGCCGCAATGAACCCATGTCCTTGTGGTAATTTCGGAATTCAGGGAAAGAAATGTGTCTGTTCGCCATTGTCTCTTGAACGATACAAGAAGAAACTTTCAGGACCAATCCTCGATCGTATTGATATGTTTATAGAGGTTTCAAAAGTCTCACACGGATCAGTTATTGACCACAAACGAAAGGAAGGGGAGAGTGATCAGGTTCGACAGCAAGTAACCGATGCTCGTGACTACGCGCTCAAAAGGGGAGGAAAACAGAATAGAGATATTCCAACACGAGAGATAAGTTCAAGCACAAAACTGACAAGTTCTGCAAAAAAAATACTGGAGTTATCGGCTCAAAAACTCGATTTATCGGCACGTGCCTGCCACCGAACAATGAGGCTCGCTCGAACTATTGCCGATCTCGAGAAATCGGAAGATGTTTATGATAAGCACATTTTGGAGGCACTCCAGTACCGGCCGAAACAAGATTTTCTCTCGTAAAAAATAAACAGACCTCATAAGGTCTGTTTATTTTTATTGGAATGGATTTCGAGCACCACGAACTTCAAAATGTAGATGGGTTCCGGGATGACCGACAACTTTTCCAGTATGACCCATGAAACCAATTACCTGTCCCTGCGTAACAATGTCACCAACAGACACAGCAACATCTTTGAGGTGACCATAGAGAGTTTGTGTCCCGTTAGGGTGGCTAATAACCACATAATTTCCATAGCCACCATTCCACCCACCGTTATTCCTAGAA
>Ga0302296_1001500_pt1 | contig 16682 bp, 10 predicted proteins | sample III_Fen_N3_1_FD_194546 | JGI IMG/M metagenome (GOLD analysis project Ga0302296, IMG submission 194546) | Peat permafrost microbial communities from Stordalen Mire near Abisko, Sweden - III_Fen_N3_1 | ecosystem: Environmental > Terrestrial > Soil > Wetlands > Permafrost | place: Sweden: Abisko...
CTCTTTCCTCGAAATGATCGACATCCTGAATGACCAGCTCATTCTTGGTGGAAAAGATCCGATTGCATTCGATCACGATTGCCGTGAAGGGATTTGTGGTATGTGCTCTCTTTATGTCAACGGTCATGCACATGGTCCGGATACAATGGTAACCACCTGTCAATTGCATATGCGCAGGTTTAACGAAGGTCAAACGATCACTGTTGAACCATGGCGTGTTGGTGCCTTCCCTGTCATCAAGGATCTGATCGTTGACCGTACTGCATTTGAAAAAATCCAGCAAGCCGGCGGTTTCATTTCTGTAAACACAGGTGGCGTACCCGATGGAAATACTATTCCCATTTTTCAGGATGATGCTGAAGAGGCAATGGATGCTGCAGCATGTATCGGATGTGGTGCTTGCGCAGCAACGTGTAAAAACTCGTCTGCAATGTTGTTCTTAGCCGCTAAAGTATCGCAATTCGCAAAATTACCTCAGGGTCAGGTAGAAGCAAAACGACGCGCAAAAGCAATGGTTGCCAAGATGGACGAACTCGGATTTGGAGGCTGTACCAACACTGGTGCCTGCGAATTAGCTTGTCCTAAGAGTATTTCGATCGCTCATATTGCCAGGTTGAACCGGGAATATCTTGTAGCAAAACTTTCTGATTGATTTAATATCAATTAGTTAATATTATAAGAGCGGGGTCGGAAGACCTCGCTTTTTTGTTATTAACTAATTGTGGTTGATAACTCTTTCGGGTTTTGTGATTGCGAATGACATAAAAAACAAGTTTATGTATAAATTCGCAGCAGACGGATAAATAGTGTTAAACTTGAGAGTATGCCATATAGAAGACTTCCTAATACAGATCAGGCAAGATTAAGAGCCCTTCAAACTGCCGTTACAATGGGACAGAAGAAGGGAACTGATGAGCTGGCCTTTTCAGCTAAGTCACTGAATCACCTCAGGTCCTTTTATACAAGTTTCGAAGGAACAATTATTCATCATAAATTAGCCAGAACGCAGCAGGAGAAGAGTAGCAGCGAATATCTTGAAACAGTAAGGAAAGCCCGATTATATTTATCCCACTTTATCCAGGTGCTGAATTTTTCAATTCAACGTGGTGATATGAAACCCAATGTAAGAGAGTTTTACGGGTTTAGCGAAAAAAAATCTCCTTCGCTGATTCTCGATTCTGAAGTGCTTGAATGGGGAAAGAAAATAATTGAAGGCGAACACAAACGTATCAGCAACGGCGGAAATCCGCTTTATAACCCTTCTGTCGCTCTTGTAAAAGTAAAATTCGATCAGTTTGTAGATATGTATCATTTTCAGAAAACATTGCAGAATAACACCGCAAGGTGGACTACAAAGGTTGCTGAATTAAGGAAAGAGGCTGATGAAATCATTCTTGACATCTGGAATGAAGTAGAAGAGACTTTCTCTGCGTTATCGGATGATCTCAAAAGAGAGAAGTCAACGGAATATGGTTTGATTTATGTTTATCGTCCTATGGAGCGTATCAAGGCTGATCAATTCTCACAGGTTAAAAGTAATGCTTATCAGGATTAATCAACTATTTGCCTGATTTTCAGGTAATTTTGTCTTAAGGAAAAATCTTTACCCTGAATGGTCCTATTGATGGATTTTAATACATCATTAATTGTTTCAATAAATCAAATAGATGGTCCTCGAATTTTACATCGAAGATAACTGTCAGAAATCTTAAGTCCGGTACCGAATACTATTTTTCAGAATAGCAGTTTAGCAACCAATAACGAAATCCGGAAATTTTATTGCACTGTTTCAATTGACACACAACTTTTCTGTTGTCCAGTCAGGTCATACTTCCCAATATTGAACTTAGGTTACTAAATCAGAAAAGCGTCTTAATTTTTTCGAATACCGTTTGCGGATCGGGGTTAAGTGGAAATACAAGCAATGGATCTAAATAGGTTATTTGATTTTCGCGTTTGAATTTCTCAATGCCTCCACCTGTAATATTTAGCATGATTGTGGCATTTTTATCGATTCCACCCTCTTTTACTGCCTGAATGAGTGATGCAACTGCAACTGCTGCAGCCGGTTCAATATCATTTCCTTCTGTTTCTATGAATAACAATGCAGCATCAGCTGCTTCCTGATTCGTTACAGCAAAAACTTCTCCTCCTGCATCTTTCATTGCGTCATATAATCCTCCGATAATACCATATGGTGGTTTTCTGTTCGATAAAACCTTTGCGACAATCTCTTCTACCTGTTTGCGGGCTTCCTGATCGTTGATGGGAAGCATTTGTCTCGAATCTGCCTCCCATGCCTCCTTAATCGGCAGAAAAGGGGCGTTTTGAGACAGCATAAGCTTCATTTTTGTGACACCATAACGCCCGTCTTCGAGGAACCGCAGATTGGCTTCCCAGGCAGCAATGGCACCTGTGCCACTTCCGATGGCCTGAAAATAGAGATCAGGGATCTTTCCTATAGTAGTCACTGCCGATAAAACAGTAGTTCCCATTCCATCGCGCCTGGCTACATTTTTAGCGCCCCCTTCAGGATAGAATCCTTCGATATGGCAGGCAAGATTCGATAAATGAATCGCATCAAAATAATCGCCTCCGGATTCTGCTGCAATTAGTTTCACGCAAGGGTCGATTTTCTGTGCGAACCATAAGGCATTCAGATTATCCTTTGGAACACAAATTAATACGGGTATTTTATTATCAGAGCAGACTTTTGCGAAAGCGCGAGCCGTGTTTCCTGCCGATGCCACAACCATTACTCCTTTGGTATTCGCATTGTGACGGGCGCAAACTGAATAGGCTTCACACTCTTTAAAAGTGCCGGTTTCCATTAATGCCCCCTTTTCGGGCCAGTAGCCGTTGAATGTAATATATAAGTTTTTCAAACCTAACTTATTCGCAAGCCCTGAACTTTTAAAGGTTACAGGCGCACCCGAGCCTTTCAGCATCCTGGAAATTGGAAGCCATGAGGTAAATTTGTACAATCCTGATAATGATTCATCTACAACCAGTTGTTTGTCGTCGTAAATCGCACGGATGAGGCTGGGTTCGTCGTTGTTCGGACAATTCAATTCCCAGTTTTTGTCCTCGAAACTTTCTCCGCAGCAGAGAGATTGAAGATGATATTTCGTTTTTGTAAAACCTGTCATGATTATAATTTTGATTCTTCAAAAGTAGCTTTTTTGAAAAGGAATGCAAAACCGAAATGCATTATCGTAAATATGGGTTATTTGAAAGGGTCAGCAACAGAAATTATTTTTACATAGATATAGGGTATCGCAGTTCGAAATACGTCTTACCATTAAACTTGAAAGAAAATGCAGGAGAAACTTCATGACTTAATGTCGGGGTATTTTATTGGCAGCCTTACAGAATCTGAACACCAGGAATTAGAGAACTACCTGGCTTCGAATCCTGCCGACCGTAAGATATTAGAGGATTATCGACTGCTCTGGAGCGAATCGGGACAAAAAAATCAGCTGAAACAGATAGATGTCGAAAATGGATTGACCCGGACCAAGTTGCGGCTGTTTTTCGGAAAAACCAATCTATTAAACTTTTTACAAAAGGCAGCTGCTATATTTATTTTGGCGGGATTATTTTCGACCGCCTATATTTATTATCACAATTCTATCCCAATAACGGCGAATATTGAACAGCAGCCTGTGATAATGCAGGAGGTTTCTGCCATATTTGGTACCCGAACAAAGTTTCATCTGCCCGATGGGACAACGGTTTTCCTTAATTCGGGAAGCAAGCTGATTTTTCCACTTCAATTTACAAGTAATTCCCGAAAAGTAGAACTTGTCGGGGAGGCCTTTTTTGAGGTTACCCCCAATCCGTCTAAACCCTTTATTGTGAAAACGAGCGAGATTAATGTAAAGGTACTTGGAACAGCATTCAATCTTCAGGCTTACCCTGAATCTAAAGAAATCAGCACTACTCTTGTTCACGGTAAAGTTATTTTGGAAACAGAATCAGCGGGGAATTCGAAACAAATTGCAGAGCTAAAGCCCTTGGATCATGCCGTGTTTAACTCGAAAGATAAAGCAATCAATATATCAGCAGAAGAAGACCTTGATAAATTTATAGGATGGAAAGACGGTAAACTGATCTTCTTCAATGATCCGATTGAAAGTGTATCCGATAAGTTGGGGAACTGGTACAATGTTACTATGAAAATCAATAATGCTAAACTAAAGAAATACCGGTTTACAGCAACTTTTACAGATGAGCCCATCGAGCAAGTGCTTGATTTATTAAGTAAGTCTTCGCCGATTCGATACCAGATAAAGCCATCTACAAGGCTTTCAGATCATTCATATTCGAAACGGGAGATTATTATTAACTAACAAAAAGATAAAATTAAAACAAATAGCCTATGGTATAAATGAAATTAGAAAAAATAACGGGAAAGTGTTGGCGCACCCCCCGTTAAGATTAAATGTCTTCTATTTTACACAAAAAAACAATTAACGAACATTTAACAAAGCAAAAATATGAAAAAATTCGGATTATATTCTCCGGACGGCAATAGATATGCCGTATTAAAGAAAGGATTAATTGCTATGAAAATTACGCTGATACTGATCCTGTTTTCAACTTTAAACCTTTTAGCTACAGGTACCTACTCCCAAACTGCAAGGGTCTCGTTAAAGCTAAACCAAACATCAGTAAAACAAGTACTCAAGGAAATTGAGCGATCAAGTGAATTTTATTTTTTGTACAACAACGATTTGATTGATGTTGAGCGAAAAGTTGATATTCTGGCCAACAACGAACAAATCAGTTCTGTCCTCGACCGGTTGTTCGCCAATCATGAAGCCAAATATGCCGTGTACGACAGGCAGATTGTGATCTCGCCTACTAATATGTTGCTTCCCCAGGATGCTCAACGAAGAATCAAGGGTAACGTGACTAATTCAAATCGTGAATCGCTTCCTGGAGTGTCTGTTGTTATAAAAGGCACTACTACAGGAACTATAACTAATGCAGATGGTACATACGAATTGCCGAAGGTTGATGAAAATTCAACATTAGTATTCTCTTTTGTTGGAATGGTTAGCCAGGAAATCAAGGTTGGTACTCAGAAAATCATCAACATTGTACTTAGTGATGAAACGATTGGAGTTGACGAAGTTGTGGTCGTTGGTTATGGTACCCAGAGGAAAAGTGATGTTACAGGATCTGTTACATCCGTTTCAAAAGACAGGTTTGCCAAAATTCCTGTGACAAATGCAATGGCGGCCATTGAAGGTGCGGTTGCAGGGGTGACCGTTAGTACCACATCATCGATGCCGGGGAGTACTCCCAATGTTCAGATTCGTGGAGTCAACTCAATTAATGCGAGCACAAGCCCTTTGAATATAGTAGATGGAATTCCGTTTGATGGGAATATAAATTATATAAATCCAAACGATATTGCCTCAATGGAGATTTTAAAAGATGCATCGGCAGTCGCAATTTATGGTACTCGTGGTTCAAACGGTGTAATTCTTATCACCACAAAAAAAGGAGTTTCAGGTAAACCATCTATTCAGTATTCAACCTATGCTGGTTTCGAAGAGATTGCACATATTTTAACCCCAAGAGATGGTGCCAGTTATGTTCAGAAATATAAAGATTATATGTTTCAGACCGGACAAACTCAAACATCTCCCGTACCAAACTTGTATGAGGTTGATAATTACACTGCAGGTAAAACCACCGATTGGATAAAAGAGGCTACTCAACAAGGTTTTATTCAGGATCATAATATTTCTATCTCCGGCGGTGCTGAAAATATTAAGTACTACATTTCAGGTAATTATCTGAAACAGAAAGGTGTTGTTCAGGGTTATAATTATGAGAGGGCTGGTCTTCGTTCGAACCTCGAAGCAAATGTGACTGATTATCTGACTACCGGACTCTCTTTATTCATTGTTTCAAACAATTATAACGGAGGCAGGGTAAATCTATTGAATGCTTCAGCCATGAGTCCATATGCGAGATTAAAAAACAGTGTATCTGGGAAATACGAAATTTATCCGATGTATCCGGAATTGTTGTACTCAAACCCGATGATAGGTTTATACAACCAAAATGTTGATGAAAAGATAAATGTCAATACCAATTTCTTTGCGGAGTATAAACCTAAATCTGTACCTGGTTTAAAGTACCGATTAAATGCTTCTTACAATTATAATCCAACGAATGCTGCGACCTATTCAGGACGTCCTGCCAACAACACTGTCAATGGAACAGCGACTGCAACAAATACTCAAACTTCATTATGGGTCGTTGAAAATATTCTTACTTATACGAAGGATATACAGAAACACCATATCGATTTTACCGGATTGTACAGTGCCCAAAAACAGAAATATTTCAGTTCCGGAGGTGCCGCGTCCGGATTTGTCAATGATATTTTAGAGTATAATAATATGGGAGCCGGGGCAACACAAACAGCCAACTCTGCTGCCTCATCCTATGCAATGGCTTCACAAATGGGACGTTTGAACTACTCATTCAACAGCCGTTATTTAATTACCGTTACTGCTCGTCGCGACGGTTACTCAGCATTTGGAAATAATACAAGTAAATATGCAACCTTCCCTTCGGTGGCATTGGGCTGGAATATTTCTGATGAAAGTTTCATGGCCGGCACCAAAAACTTTTTGGATCAACTAAAATTAAGAGTTTCTTATGGAAAGTCGGGGAATATGGCACTTGGTGTAAATCAAACAACAACACTTAGCCGCACTGTTTCTTATGCTTATAATGGGGCGACTATGATTACTGAGTTAGCAAACAGGTTGGGAAATCCAAATCTTCATTGGGAGTCTACAGTAGGTCTAAATGCAGGGATTGACTTTTCATTCTTAAGCTCACGTATTAGTGGTTCGATCGAAGCTTATAAAACCAGTACCGATGGTTTGTTAATGCAACGTAATATACCTCTTATAACCGGTTATTCATCAACGTGGGACAATATTGGAAAATTGGAAAACAAGGGGCTTGACATTTCAGTCAAAACAATAAATATTGCCAAAAAAGATTTTAAATGGTCGACAAATCTAAATTTTAGTGTATTCCGAAACAAAATCGTTGATGTATATGGCGATAAGAAAAGTGATATCAGTAACCGATGGTTTATTGGACAGCCACTGGCATCAATTTATGATTATAAAATGATTGGTGTATGGCAAACAAGCGAGGCAACTGAAGCTGCCAAATATGGGGTGAAGCCAGGGTATCTTAAATTCGAGGATGTGAATACTGATGGTAAGATTGATGCAAATGATATGGTTATACAGGGTTCCAGATACCCCAAATGGACCGGAGGTATGACGAATACATTTGAATATAAAAGATTCAATTTGAGCATCTTCATCCAAACATCACAAGGGTCACTTAAAAATGATGTCGATTTAAGTTATGCCGATGAAGCAGGTCGTAGAAATACGCCGGCTGAAGTTGGATATTGGACGGCAGAGAACCAGAGTAACACACGTCCTTCATTAGCTTATAATAACACCTATAATTATGGCTATCCTCGGGACAATAGTTTCACTCGTCTTAAAGATATTACTTTAAGCTATAATTTTTCAGAGAGATTGCTTCAAAAAACATTTCTAAAGAACCTCTCGGTATATGTTAGCGGCAGGAACCTTTATACATTTACAAATTGGATTGGATGGGATCCCGAAGATAATTATTTACCCAGAGGAGTTACCCAAAACAATGGAGCAGTAACCTGGGCAAATAACTATCCAAGCGTAAGATCTTTTGTATTTGGATTGAATGTTACACTTAAGTAATGAAACTATTAAAACAAAAGAATATGAAAAATATATTTTTCACTATAATTTGTTTGTGCCTGATATCTCAAACATTTTTCTCTTGCAGTGATTCTTTCCTAAATGAAAGGAACTATTCTGATTATGCACCATCTACATTGACTGACTCATTGGGATTTCAAGCGGAAATAGGCGGTTTGTATACCCAGATGAATTACTGGGAAAGCTATACCGATAATCAAGGTTGGCTTTGCGTTTGGCAAGTTGGCACCGATCTCGCTTATTCTACCCCAAATCAGCAAGGGATAGAAATACCATACACCAATTATGATTTATTGATTTCGACTGATGGCGCAGCTTCTTATACCTGGAAATGGGCTTATCAGTTGATTAATAATGCCAATAATATCATCTACACGATCGAGAAAGGTACTGTGGCAGGATTGACCGAAACCGGGAAAAACAAGGTTAATGCTGAGGCTAAGTTTTTCAGGGCTTATGGCTATAATCTTTTAGCTACCTTGTTTGGCGGTGTTCCCCTTATTACGGAGCCTGTTTCGACGGCAAAAACCGATTTTGTCCGTGCACCAATTGCAGATGTGAATACTTTGATTGAGCAGGATTTGTTGTTTGCTGCAGCAAATTTGCCAACAATCGACAAGGCCGTTTCGCAGGCAAGGGCAAATCAGGCTATGGCACAACAGTTATTGGCTACTGCATACTTGCGTATGGGTCAGCCTTCTAAGGCTGAAACTCAATGTCAGAGTATTATCACAAGTGGTAAATTTAGCCTTGTTCAAAGCAGGTATGGCATCAAGAAATCTCAAGCTGGTGATCCTTTTTCTGACATGTTCTTTTTCGGAAATCAAAGAAGGAACCAGGGAAATACGGAGGCAATTTGGGTACTGCAACAAGAAGGTACAGCCGTTGTTGGTAATTCAACAGGGTCTCCTCAACACCGAAGGGTTTGGGGCGCCGCGTACTATAATATTGCAGGATTGGCTATTTGCGATTCGCTTGGAGGAAGGGCTTTAGGTAGAATGCGCCTGAATAATTGGGTATTATATGGTCTGTACGATAAAACCGATATGCGTAATTCTCGCTTCAATATTCGCCGTCGTTATACTTATAATGATCCTTCTGCTACTTATACTGCAAAATATGGAACTATGGTACCTTATGTGGGAGCAGATACAGTCTACAAAATTTGTCCATCTACTACAAAATGGGGTCAATATGATCCAAATGATGCCTTCGGCTATGGGATGTGGAAAGATTTTATCCTGATGCGCTATGGTGAAACATATCTCTTATTGGCTGAGGCTCAGTTTAAACAAGGGAAAACGGCCGAAGCTGCCGTATCAATCAATGCTTTGCGTACAAGAGCCGCTGCACCACAAGTAACCGCTGCTCAAATGTCTTTGAACTTTATTCTTGATGAGCGGGCCCGTGAACTTGTAGGTGAAGAAAACCGCAGAATGACTTTAATGCGAACTGGTATGCTCGAAAAAAGAGCATTGCGTTTGAACAAGGATGTTAACTGTCCAAAACCAATTTTAGGTTTGGATAGTGTAACCGTTAAAAAACCATTACTTCCAATTCCACAAACAGAAATTGATTTAAATAAAGATGCCAAACTGGAACAGAACCCTGGTTATTAAGCCATATTAGCATCTTTTTTGACATATTTTATAGGGACAGCTTAATTCGAAGCTGTCCCTATTTTTATAAACGTATATTTCCCTATTTTTGAAATTAAATCAAAACCAATATGTTAAAACTACTTGCAACCTATTCTGTATTTTTTTGCAGTCTGGTGGTTTCCGGGCAAACAGTAAACAGTTCCCTGCAAACCGATCGATCAGTTGCGTTTACACAATTGGAGAATGGGTTCCAAAATCCTCCTTCAGAATCACGCCTGCGTTGTTATTGGTGGTGGCTCAACAGCATGGCAACCAAAGAATCCATCACACGTGATTTGGAAGAGATGAAAGATAAAGGTTATGGAGGAGCTTCGCTGGTTGATGCGGGAAGTTCAAACTACCAGGTGGCCTTAAAAACTCCAGCCGGACCGGTTTTTATGAGCCCGCAATGGATGGAACTTTACAAACATGCAGTTAAAGAGGCCGATCGTATTGGTATTGAATTAAGTGTAAATGCTCAGAGTGGATGGAATCCAGGCGGCCCGTCGATCACTCCTGAATTTGCGATGAAAAAAATCGTTTGGTCAGAAGTTGATGTTACCGGTGGAACGACGATCAAAATGGAATTGCCGCAGCCTGAAAATAAGCTGATGTACAAGGATATAATGGTCCAGGCAATTCCTAAGAAGGACGGAGTTCCGGTTCAGAATGAAGCTATCCAAAACTGGAAGAAGAAATCGTTCAACGAAAAAATTGGCTGGAAGGGTGTCTATCCGCTTCACGATCTCAGAGACGATTATCCCGGAGATGGCAGTGAACTGGCTGTCAAAAAAGACGATATCATTGATCTCACCCCAAATTTCCAAAACGGAAAATTGGAATGGAATGCCCCTAAAGGAAACTGGACGATTATTCGTTACGGATACACCTGTACCGGCGCACGCACATCCACCAACAGCGATGGTTGGGAAGGTTTATCGGTTGATCATCTGAGCCCGAAAGCTTTCGAACTTTTCAGTAAAACGGTGATTATTCCACTGATAGAAACAGCGCAATCAGTCGGCAAAAGTGTCAAATTCCTTCAGACCGACAGTTGGGAGATGGATCTCGTGAGCTGGACCGATCGTTTTCCGGAAGAGTTCCTGAAATTCAGAGGATACGATCTCCAAAAATACATGCCCGCTTTAGCCGGTCGAATCGTTGAAAACCGCGATCAGACTGATCGTTTTTTGCACGATTTTCGCAAAACAGTGGGCGACTGTGTGGCTGAATACCATTATCAACTATTTTATAATCTGGCACATAAATACGGAATGGGTATTCATCCTGAATCGGGAGGACCACATTCGGCACCGGTTGATGCGCTGAAGGTGATGGGAATCAGTGATTTCCCGCAAGGTGAATTTTGGGCAGTGGCCAACACGCACCGAATTAAAGATGATGAACGCCTTTCTGTCAGACAAAGTGCAAGTGTCGCCCATACCAATGGGAAACGATTTGTGGCAGCCGAAGGCCCGACCAGCATTGGTCCGCAGTGGGAGCGATCACCCAAGGATCTGAAAGGGAATATCGACCGTGTTTTTTGTTCGGGAGTCAACCGGATTGTCTGGCATACATTTACCTCGTCCCCCAAAGAATTCGGGTTGCCGGGAAATGAATATTTTGCCGGCACACATCTCAATCCGAATGTCACTTGGTGGAAACAATCGAAAGATTTTATCAGCTATCTCGATCGCAGCACCTATCTGCTACAGCAAGGTTTGTTTGTAGCCGATGTACTTTATTATTATGGAGACGATGTTCCCAATTTTGTATTTCTGAAAGAGGACTTTCCGGAGTTGAATTTTGGCTACGACTGGGATAAATGCTCAAAAGATATAATTCTGAACAGGGTCTCTTTTGATGGCGAAAAAATTGTTTTGCCCGATGGAATGAGTTACCGCGTGTTGATGCTTACGCCTGAAAAAGCGATCGATCTGAATGTGCTGCGAAAGGTCGAATTACTTGTGAATAAAGGAATGACGGTTGTTTCACCTCGTCCGGAAGAAGTGACCGGATTGACCGGTTTTCCGGAGAGTGACAGGGAATTAAAAGCGATCACAGACCGACTTTGGGGCAAGATAGATGGGAAAAGTATCACTGAAAACAAAGTTGGCAAAGGACGTGTCATTTGGGGACAGAATATCAACGATATTTTAGCAGGAATGAAAGTTAAACCCGATTTTGGATTCAAAAGCAATCAGGAAAAGACGGCACTCGATTACATTCATCGTGCTACAAATACAGAAGATATCTATTTCGTTGCCAACCGTTTTGCACGCAAAGGAATCAACGATTTCGAATTCCGGTACCTGACCAATTTGCCCGACAGGTTCGAGCAGGTTGAATGTTCTTTCAGGGTAAGTGGAAAGGTTCCGCAACTTTGGGATCCAAAAACCGGTGAGACGAAAGAGGTGTTGACTTACCGCGAAGAGAACGGTCAAACGATCGTTCCGCTTCATCTCGAACCCGAGGGTTCAGTCTTTGTGGTCTTTAAAGATGCGCCGGCTCAAAAGCATATTGTAGCCATTCAGAAAGACGGGAAAAATTGGTTCCCCGGCAATCAATATGAAACAAAGGCAACGGCTTTTATCGATCTGTATAATCAAGGTGAAAAGAAAGTTGCAACCATTAACGAGCCCGGAAATTACAACCTGACTTGGTCGGATGGTAAGAAGGAAATGGTTCAAACGAAGAATTCTCCGGCAGAAACAATCTTTTCAGGAAAATGGGAACTGCACTTTGATCCTAAATGGGGTGCACCCGAAAAAATTGAAATCATTGAATTGAAATCATGGATTAAATTTGATGAGCCAGGTATCAAATACTATTCCGGAACAGCCACTTATTTGAAGTCGTTCCCGCTGATTGCGAGAGATATCAACGGAAAATTGCTGGTGCTCGATCTTGGTAATGTGCAGGAGATTGCTTCCGTGAAAATAAATGGACACCAGCTACAGGTAATGTGGAGTGCTCCCTTTCACTTCGATATCACTCCATTCGTCAAGGCAGGCACCAACGAGCTTGAAGTTGAGGTTGTGAATATGTGGCCTAACCGCTTGATTGGTGATGGTAAATTGCCTGAAAGCAAACGGCTCACAAAGACGAATATCAATAAATTCAATGGTCCGGATGCTGATAACTTTCTTCGGGAATCAGGTTTGCTTGGACCTGTAAAAATCAGGATGATTGATCAGCAAATTTTGAAATAAAAATGTGACAGATCAGGTTTTGTCACATAGCTTAATTACAAAGCAGTAATTGGGTTTGAAGTGCAGTAATTGTTTAAATCTGTCGGTCATGCCTCTTTATTAAAATTGAAAAGGACAGAACCGGGCGGTTCCATCCTTTTACTAAAACTAACCAAACTAACTAACCTAACTAAACCTAAACTTATGAAAAAAAATGTATGACAAATATAGGGCTCCTGATACAACCCACCAAATTTTTTAAGTTAAAGAATTGTAAAATAATTGAAAAGAAATTAAGTGGTTTTTAATCGATTATGGCTTTTCCAGGTAGGAGGAAGGTTAAACTGATTGCAATGAGAATGACTAATCCTTGTATGCCAGTATACCGATCTGTGGCGGCTTTTGAAATCCGTTGGTCTCAATCATTTCCTTGATTCGCTGAGCGCGTTGTTCAAATATGAGTCCGTTAGGAAGATGGCTTGCATTACTCACAAAATCATCAAGTTTATGGAAAAACTGCCACATTTTTTCTTGCGAAAAAATAATTGGCGGATCTTCGGATGTGATCAAGACGGCTGGTTCAAGTGCACTCTCCCGAATAATCTCCAGTAATTCATCACTCGTATAGATTTGATGGTGATAACCACCTGCTGCCGTATCAATTTCTGCTTTTAGCGAATGGTAATCGAAATGCGTCTGTTGTGCGGGGTTTAAATGTTCGTTGACCATTTCATTGATAACGATCAGACCTCCGGGAATAAGTACCCGCAACATGCTTTGAATTGCCTTTACGGGATTGTCGAAATGATGAAGTGAATTCGAAACGGTGATTGTGTCGAAAAAATGATCCTCAAACGGAAGTTTCCGGATGTTTCCATGGATAAAGTCAACTTTTTGCCTTCCAATTTTCTTACTGGCTACCTTCAGATTTTCATTATTGATATCGAGTCCCGTCGCTGAATCAAACGAACTGAACGATTCGAGCAGATACAACAGAAAATTGCCCTCGCCTGTTGCTACATCGAGTAAATGTCCGGCATTGATCCGTTTCAGATATTTCTGCAATTCGGAGAGCTGATACATCCTGAAAATGTAAAGGGAATTTGTTGAAAGGGTTTATTTCACCTCAAAGACCGTCGTTCCAATATTCCGGCCATCGGCAAAAACATCAACAGTATATTTGCCGGGAATCAGCGGTGATTCATTTGAGTTATCCCAGTAAATACTGACAGGAACATCACTTCCTTCATATTCAACCTCACGCATGACTGAATAGGGTATTTTCATGTCTTCGAACCTGAATATATCTTTATCCGACTTCATCAACAGAATCTGGTCCGGTCGTTGAATCCTTACATAGATATTCTTCGCTCCGCGTTTTGCCGTCAGGTTTTTGTTTAATATAAAATCAATTTTTACTTTCTCAATTTTGATGGCTTTAATCTGTTCTTTCCCCTTAGCGGTTATTCCGGTTGCTTTTAGATCAGTTGCTTCCATTTGTGCAGCCAGGTTAACTGTCTGCTCCAGTTTTTTCTTGTCCGATTCCAGTTGCTGATTGGCCGACTTTACATCTGTAACTTCCTGTTTAACGTCGGAGATATCAGCCATCAAACGCTGGTTCTTCTGATTAAGGCTATCGATCTGGACAATGTAATTGCGCATGATGTCGCGTAGTGTAGTAACCTCTTGTCGGTATTTTGTAATTTGCTGATAACTAACATTCTTAACCTGATAGACTTCCGACAGCAGGTCTTTAACTTTCGTTTGTGCATAACTGATTGTCTGATTTAAGGAATCGTTCTGCGAACGCAGTGAATCATAGCCCGATGCCATTCTTGTTAATTCTGAAGCGATGGAGTCTTTCTCTGCCCTGATTAAAACCGCATCTGTCCGGTACGAACTTCTTTGCCAGAAAAACAGACTGGCAAGTGCCACAAGTAAAACAGACAATATAATGACAATCAGATTATTTCTTTTGTCCTTCGACGAATTCTTTTCCTGGTTTTCCATAACAATTATTCCTTCTCAATACATGTACTATTAGGCAAAGGTAGGGATAATTTTGTTGCGTATCAAAAGAGGGGATGCAGAGCGGATTTGCAGAATGTATAAATATGCCTCATAAGCTGAAGGGTTATGGTGTTATTTTGTTTTTCTGCGCACGGTTTTGTTTGGTAGATCTTAAAAAAGTTTTTAAAAAAAAGACCGAAAATAAAAGTAACAAATCGCAACAATTTTAAAAATAATATATCAACACTTTGATTTTCTATTGAAACATGTTACTTTGCTATAAATTAAGACACGCTAAATTCTTTAAAATTTCCCAAGAAATATTACATTCGAATTCTAATTAAAAATACAATAAATATATTATATGTGGAAAAATTATTGGTGGCTCGTTGAGTTAATTGTAATCATTGGTATTTTCGCAATGTCCCTTCAATTGATTCTCTTTATTGGATCTAACAATTACAATTGCTTGATTAGCGGTCAGGCAATAAATTCTATTGGTTATATTGCTTTATTGATATTTGCAGTATTTAGAATTAATCAAACCAGTAAACATCGCAATCATTCCTTACAATATTATTTTAAAACTAAATTCTTATTCAAAGATATCTGGTTGGTTTTGTTAGTTTATTTCATCGGCAGGATAACATATAATCTAATAATGGAAATAGAATTTGTTCATGTCTTTGGTACAAGAACACTGTCTCATATTAGTATCCTTACAAGCTTTCAGTCCTGGACAATGATTTCTTTATTGGCTTTAACACTTCCAATTGGAGTAATTGCAGAGGAATTGTATTTCAGATGTTATTTATTTGAAATACAATATACACGCTTCAAAAATTACACATGGATAATTAATGGTTTTTCCTGGAGTATTTATCATGTCTTCACGCCAACAAATTTTTTGGCACTTCTACCAACATGCTTAATATACTCATATATCTATCAGAAACGAAGAAATATATGGATTACGATTGCTATACATTTGATTAATAATATCATAGCTTTTTATCCTGCATTTAAGTTTTTTTGGCAAAGAACGGCAACGTGAATGTCGAAAACAGATCATTTGCTTCTGGTCTGGAAGTCTGAACCTTTTGCATTAAATCCATAATTCATTTCTTTGAGAAATATTGAGTTCTGGTTTGTAAAATTTAAGGTATGGTTAATATAAACAATCCGGGTTCATCATACGTTTAATTCCAAAACGATCAGCATGAATTTAGCAGATATCCGAAATGACTACAGACTTAAAGTATTGGATGAGAATCAGATCAACGGGGATCCAATAAAGCAGTTTGAGAATTGGTTAAAAGAAGCAATTGAAGCAAGGGTGAATGAACCCACCGCAATGGTGCTGGCAACTGCCACTCCGGATGGTGTCCCTTCTTCGCGGGTTGTCCTTTTAAAGGCGCTTTCGGGGAATGGATTTGGTTTTTTCACCAATTATTCGAGCCGGAAAGGGAAGGAGATCGCAATCAATCAAAAGGTTGCATTGCTGTTTCATTGGCCCGAACTCGAAAGGCAAGTACGAATAGAGGGTGTCGCGACAAGGACTTCAGCGCATGTTTCGGATGAATATTTCCACAGCCGGCCTTTCGAAAGTCGTTTGAGTGCTGTTATTTCAAATCAAAGTCAGGTTGTGCCCGATAGGGAATACCTTGAAAAATTGTGGGCGGGTCAACAATTCAAATCGATTGAAAATATGATAGACCGGCCATCCTTTTGGGGTGGTTATCGGATTGAGCCATTAAGGATTGAATTTTGGCAGGGGCGTTCCAACCGGTTGCACGACCGGATTTTATTTTCACTTGAAGGTGCTGACTGGGTTATTTCGAGACTTGCACCTTAATAAGTGGTTGAAAATTGGGATCAGCATTGAATAATTATTCTTTTTTTTTCTTTATATTTGTATATGAAATTCCGGATTTATGCATATATCCAATTGGTTATTCTGGTCTTTTATATTATTAGACCTGTGATGCCTTATATTGAATATGCCGTAAATAAAGATTATA
>Ga0302296_1001510_pt1 | contig 16623 bp, 15 predicted proteins | sample III_Fen_N3_1_FD_194546 | JGI IMG/M metagenome (GOLD analysis project Ga0302296, IMG submission 194546) | Peat permafrost microbial communities from Stordalen Mire near Abisko, Sweden - III_Fen_N3_1 | ecosystem: Environmental > Terrestrial > Soil > Wetlands > Permafrost | place: Sweden: Abisko...
AATTGTTAAATATTGAAAACCGCCTTTTATATTGCCCGTCGCTACCTGATTTCGAAAAAATCAGTGAATGTAATTAACATTATTTCCGGAGTATCAATTTCCGGAGTTACTATTGGTACATTTGCGCTGGTTGTTATCTTATCGGTTTTCAATGGACTCGATTTTTCGATTAAATCACTTTTCTCAGCTTTCGACCCCAACATCAAAATTACCAATACCGTTAAGGGCATGTCTTTCGAATTGAATGACATCAACATTGAGTCAATAAAGAAGATAGCTGGTGTTTCAACAGCGACACCGGTAGTCGAAGAAGAAGCCTTTTTGATGTATGGCAACCGCCAATATTTTGCCACCATAAAAGGTGTGCCGACCAATTACAACGAAATTTCAAGGTTGGACTCCAGCAGCATTACCAGTGGCCAGTTTTTACTCGAAGCGAATCATATTCCATATGCATTAGTCGGACAAGGAGTCGCCTATTATCTTTCTGTTGGCTTAACATTTAATGAACCTATTCACATTTATACCCTAAAAAAAGGCACAAAAGGAAGACCAACCCTCGAAAATACATTCAACCACAGCACCATTTATGCTTCCGGAATATTTGCCAATCAACAGGAAATTGATTCCAAATATATTTTGGTTCCAATCAGCTTTGCCCAGGAATTATTTCAGATGAATAGTCGCATTAGCGCTATTGAAATTGAATTAACAAAAGGAACTTCTGAAGATGACATAAAGGCTGAAATTAGCCGTATGCTGGGAAATAATTTTGCTGTTAAAACTCAATTCGAGCAGCATGAACTGTTCTACCGTGTTATGCAGTCTGAAAAATGGGCCATTTTCTTCATTTTGGCTTTCATTTTAATCATTGCGTCGTTCAATATTCTTGGATCACTGTCGATGCTTATTCTCGACAAAAAAGCCGACATCGCTATACTCCAGAGTATGGGAGCCAATCAGAAATTGATCCGTACCATTTTTCTCTTTGAAGGTTGGATGATTTCGCTTACTGGCGCATTTTTAGGGATCATTCTGGGAGTAATAATCTGCTGGATTCAAATGACATACGGAATACTAAAAATACCGAACGAAGGTTCATTTATATTTTCAGCATATCCTGTTCAAATTCGTTTTGCCGACTTATTCGTCATATTTCTTTTGGTTACTGGCATCGGCTTTTTGGCTGCCTGGTATCCCATCCGTTTTATCTCAGGGAAATACCTGAACGGCCCAACCAAATAGCTATTCAACTATTCATATTAGATTTTATCACCGGAATTCGATGCTTGAATTCAGTCAATAAAAATTCTTTGATTTATAGTTATTTCTGCTGAGAAATTGCTGCTAAGCAATTTTGACTAAATGATACTTTGGGACTTTAGCAATGACCATAATCTTGTGCGGAAATAGTACGAAATAAGCCAAATAAAAGGAATTTCAGCTTTAACCCAACGAAACACTCAATTCGATGATGTTCAGCCTTTTGCAACCAATTAAATTTCCGGAAAAATAAGTTCCGAAAAAAATAAATTGAAACTTAAAGTTCAGTAACTTTAATAGGAAAATTGTAAGAAAAAGTGAAAGTGGATTTTGAGCGTGTGATTGTGACCTTGGTTCCGGAATAAGAATTAATATCATAAAAACCATAAAATCAATACTATGAAAACTCAAAAAATCTTTTTTGTAATTATTTTCTGTCTGGCATTTATCAAAGTAGATGCTCAACTCAATTTAAAGGACAAACTGAAGAATGCCACGAATAACAGGGCCAACCAACGAACCAATCAAGGCATCAACAAAGGACTTGATGCAGTTGAAGGTGGTGTAAAGGATATCTTTAAAAAGAAAAAGCCTGAAGAACAGGCAGGTGACAGCATATTAGTAGATCAAAATCAAGAAGCAACTCAGGATCAAAAGCCCTCAAAAGATGCAGGTCAATCATTAGCAGCCTATTCCAAATACGATTTTATTCCTGGCGAAAAAGTAATTTTTTATGAAGATTTCAGTCAGGATGCGGTGGGTGATTTTCCTGCATTATGGAATACTAATGGTTCAGCCGAGGTGGTTACAACTAATTTATTCCCTGGAAATTGGTTGAAATTTATTACACGAGATGCGATATGGACCGATGCTTTACTTAAGTTACCTGATAATTACACCGTTGAATTTGATGTAATCCCGATCAAAGGTACTGAAGGAGGCATGGGAGGATACGGTTTTCGGTTGATGCAGACCATCAATGAAAAATCCTATGACACTGGGGCAATTCCGGGTAAAGCAGCCTTTGCATTCTACGTTGAATATTTCGGAAGGGCAGGATACCGAACCTATATCAACAGCAAAGAAGGCGAAGGACTTGGATTAAGTAGTTCCAATGAAGATAAAGAAACCTACGAGAAAGAAAATCAAAAATATCATGTTGCTATTTGGATTCAAAAATCAAGAGTTCGGCTTTATCAGAATGAAAAAAAGATGTTTGACTTGCCAAAAGCATTTAATGTCCCAAATGTCAAATTCGACCGACTTAGATTTGAAGATGGCGCTGCTATGGTTTCCAATATTCGTGTGGCAATTGGTGCACCGGATACCCGGAATAAACTGATGACTGAAGGGAAACTGGTTACTTATGGAATTTATTTCGATGTAAACAAAGATATTGTAAAACCAGAATCATTTGGTACGCTGAAGGATATTGCTGCAGTGTTGAATGAAGTTCCTGATGTAAAAGTAAAAATTGTGGGTCATACTGATAGCGATGGAGCAGATGCAACCAACCTCGATTTGTCAAAACGTCGCGCTGCTTCAGTAAAAGCCGAATTGGCTAAATCATTCAATGTAAACGGAGACCGTCTAATCACTGATGGAATGGGCGAAACCCAACCCGTTGCACAAAATGATACCCCTGTAAATAAAGCCCTTAACCGTAGGGTGGAATTTATCAAGCAATAAACAATGCGATGACAAGCTTTTGAGATGACATAAAAAGCCGACGCTCAATGCAAAACAGAAAAGTCACCAACTATTTTTTGCCATATTATCAAAGAATAACAGTCTCAGCCATTTTTGAAAAATAAATGAGACTGTTATTCCTATTTAACTTCCGAAAAAGTCGCTTTCCCACTACCCTTCCGATCATCAGGAGTTATCGCCTGAACTTCTATCACAAAATCGGAAATTACATTTTCTGCTGTAACTTCAAATTCAAAATGCCCGGTTTCAGCTACTTTTTGATCCGGAATCCAAAGTAAGGTAGCCTGGTCTTCGAGATTATTTGATTCGGTCGGAATTACATTTGGAATCCGGGAAACTCCCTCATATTTATTCCTATTTTCTTTCCTTACTATTTGCTCATTTAATTTTGCATTTTTCTGAAATATTTCAATCACTCCAACTGAATTAAATCCAGTAGATTTTGAATAGCCATCGCATTGGTCGATACATTAATATGATAAACTTCTGAAGGAGAAATAGCATTCAAAACTGCTACATCGGGTCCCCGCTGCTGCCCGTCCAAAACGATTAGTGCCCTGCCCTGAAATTAATCGAATTTTCGAATCCATAGAATGCAATCTGATTACCAATGCGAACTATGGTCGTTTTATTTTAACACTAAATAATGAATCGTTTTTTTCTGAATATTCAAGCAGCGATTTTCTGAGATCTTCGGATGGCTTAATAATATTGTAATCGCCCCAAAAGCCATCATCATAATTGGAAACAACCTTTGTAAATATATCCTTGGAACTGAACATTTCTTCCTTCTTAAAATGGGTCTCATCGTCTGGCCTAAAATCAGTAATTAGTAAGTCAGATTCACTGTGAAAAATCGAATTCTCTTTACCTGTTTTGCTTCTCACCCTAAAATTTATAATCGCCTGAGCCCTACTCAAATGCCATTTGCTATCGGCTCTGCGGTAACTAACCTTATAGTTCACACTGAGCGGTCTCACATAATAGTCGTTAGGTTTCTTTCTGATAAGTGATTCATTTGCAAACTTTAGACCTGGACGACTAAGCTCAAACTCGGCCTGAACCAAAGCAAACGAAGACATATCAACATATAATTTACCCTGATAACAGGGGTAATCAACTTTTTCTTTAGGTTTAAATTGAATCACATATGTATCCCGATCATTAACCTTAATAATTTCTTCGATTGAAAATTTATAAAAATCCCGGAATTCAGGATTAAGAAATGAGTCAGGCGTTTTTATGATGTCTAATTTCGTGATATAATAAGGACCGCCCTGTATTTTAAAATCGACAAATTGGAGAGGCTTCACATTTGCACCTTTTCGCCCTTTAATAAACCTAATCTTATCCTGAGCATATAAATTATCATACGATGATTTTCTGATTTCCATAAGCGCTTCAGCAACATCAATGTACTCATGATCTTGCTTTAGTACTTCCCGGTAAAACGAAGTCAAAATTTCAACATTACGTGGATAATTCAGTGGAATTTTATCAAGTACTCGATTTATAATATCCTGAGGATTAATAACTGTTACTTTAATTTCTTTAAGCAAAGCTGATGTTTGATCAAGCGAAATAGTATAGCTGGAATCAATAATCTCGCTTATGGGTTGACGATGCGGACGGTATCCTAAACAAGATACGCTGATAGTATCTTGTCTCATAGATTCAGGAATCTTCAACACAAATTCACCATCATTGTTAGAAACAGTGCCAATATTCTTCTTTAAAACATAAATACTTGAATAGGGCAAAACATCTTTACCATCCCGATCTATTACCCTCCCCCTAAACGTGATAATTTTTAGATTTGCTTTTTCAGGATTTGCTTCTTTTTTCTTAATTTCCTGTGTCTCCGGAATTGTAATAACTATCTGCTCTCCGATCACTTTGTAAGCAAAATTACCACTGAATAAAATGTCAAGAGTTTCTTTGATTGTTTTGGCAGTTATTGAAATATTGGTCTTCCTTTCTGCATTAATGGCTAAAGGATCATACGAAAAAAAAACCTTTCCCCGCGACGAAATTAAATCCAGAACAGAATCGATAGATGCATTTTTTGCTTCAATAGTGATTCTCCTATCCAGTATGGAATTGTTTTCCATTTGTCCAAGGGCTATCCTATATGAAAAAATGGAAACAAACAAAAGCAATACGAAAACTGGCCTCACACTAAAATATTTGAATTAATTATTTCAAAATCTTTATTTTACTGCACACATCAAACTATAATGCAGAAAATTTCAGGCCAATATCGTTAAAACCTTAGACATTATCAACAATCTATCTTTTTTGACTCCTGAAAAATTTTTCAGGAAGTACCTTCATTTTTTTAAAACATTTTTTTTAGAAAAAATTCAGTCTTTACCTGCTCGCCGTTTCTTAAAAGGGTCATTTTAATTCTTCTGTCTTGCTGACTTTGGAATAACAAATTGATATCATTTAGTGTTAAAGATTTATTACTTGTACTATTTAATGAGATAATCTGGTCGTTTTCAAGAATTCCGGCATAATAGGCCGGAGAATTTTTTCGAATGTTGCTGATTAAGAAAATGGGTAGACCTGGCATTGGGTTGGTGACTTCTAATCCACTCATATTGTAGTTAAACTCATCCTTCAAATCAGCATTTGGTCTTAGAATTAGTCGTTTCCCAGAATAATCAATGGTGAGATAAAACCTTCGAAGTATTTCGGCACCCAATGTTCCGTTACGATCATTTGTCCCAATTAGCTGATCCGCTATATCATTTTCTGGAAATGCAACAATTGGTTCATACAGTAAAAGTGGTCCAACCCAAATTGCACCAATTCTTCCTTTCTTCCCATACAAATCGCCACTTAATCCACGTCCCAGAAAGGTTTCAATGTTGTTTTCAGGAACTGATATTCTGCTATCTGAATTAGTCGACAACCACATCGCATCACTTGCCCCAGTATCAACCAACAACTTCACAGGAACTTCTTGATTTTTATCAGTAACGATACTGGTTTTGACAAACGGTTTACCTTGTTCGAAACTTAGTGGAAGAACGATATCATTTTCCCTTTTTTTGTAGACAAAGTATTCCGGTTTCGTCAAAGTAATTTTGTGTTCAGAATAATCGACTTTAACTACATAATCTTTGAAGAGATTAAATCCAATTAATCCGTGAACAGGGATTCCGAGAATATGTGAAATTTGAAAATTCTCATTGATAACCATAAGAATTTCCTGATTATAGGCAACGAGTTCGTTGAGACTTATTGTATTATTACCCGAACGATACGCAATTAGTTGTTCGCCCTCACCTAACCCTTGTACATTGATTGGTTGAAGATAGTTTAGATTCAGCTTGTTAACAAAAGGCAACTCAGTAATAATCGGTGATTTGACTCCAGTATCCAGAATAAAATTCAAGGTATCAGAGTTATTAATTGTTACAGGAATAATGATCAGGTTGTTTGAAGATTTGAAGTTTATCGTTATCGATTTTTTATTCGGATTATCGAATACAAAACCTGTCTGACCAGTATAATTCCTTATTTTTTTGTCATCATCAATATTTTTATTCATCGGGTCATAATCTCTGACAACCAGAAGATTATCCTGTATTTCAAAAAGGAGTTTAGAATCTTTCATTAGTTGGCTAAGCACAAATTTTATCGGCTTGTTCGATAAATTTAGGCTGACGTTTTTCCCTTCGATCAGGCTTGAGTTGTAGGAATAATCAATGTGAAGATAACTGCATATGCGTTCAATCACCTTCGAAAGTGACTCATTTTCAGCATAAATACTGATATTTTGATCCATAACACTTGCGTTTGGATCATTTTTCGTTCCTGAAGTCTTATTTTGAATAATTCCTTTGGTTACCTTAGGCTTTTGCTTTTGCTTTTGGCTGAAAGACTGAAATGGGATTGATGTAAATAATGCGCATAGTATACAAAATACCCCAAAGGGTATAATTCGAATTGTTTTCATGGCATTCAAACAATTAAATTACGATCGTGCCTTTAAAATATACTGCCCGTCAGCCGCTTGTACTTCGATTTTAAATGTATTCTCGATAAGCTTCAGAATAAAATCGAGCGAATAATTGGGGTATTGGGCAGTTAAGAAGAGTTTGTTCAGCTTTGGATCCGCCAAACGAATGTTCACTTTGTAAACTTTTTCTAAATTTTTTATTACTTCGGGTAACGAAGTTGCCCTAAAAATCAGGTTGTGGGTCTTCCAGGCTATAAAATTAGGATCTTGGTTTGTAGTTTTAAGTAATGTATTACTTGAATAAGCCAAAGTACCCTTATCTCCCGGAATCAGGATTAGTTCACCGGTTTGTAATGTTTTGGATATTTGATTTCTGAACTCCACTTTACCGGTTTCAACTATAACTTCTACCAATTTTGTTTCAGGATAGGCACTTACACTAAAACTGGTACCAAGAACTTTAATCTGGGCATTGCCAGCGTGAATAATGAACGGTCTGTTTTTGTTAGGCTTAACTTCGAAAAAAGCTTCTCCTTCGATAGTCACCTCGCGGGCTTTATTACCAAATTGTTCAGGATAAAATACCTTAGTATTACTATTTAAGCTAACTAAAGTCCCATCGGGTAAAGTGAAAGTATTTAAAACCTTATCGACGGAAGTTATCTCTAACATTTTGACCGATGCAGAAGGATTATAAAAAACTTCATAGCCAGAGACCAAAAGAACAGCAGCTACCAGAATAGCAGCAGCTAACCTGTATATGGGATTTGAAATAAGTCTTTGTATTTTAGACTGGCCTGAAGAGATTTGATTGTGCATCCTCGATTCCACTTTAATCCAAGCTTCCTCAGCAGGATATTTAATTAGATCAAAATACAAATCAACCTGTTTTGCAATTTTCAAAAGCTGCTCACTATCCCTTTTCGAATGAATTTCCTTATTCACAAGAGAATTTTTTTCTTCTGATGATATATCAGGATTTTCGTCGTAAAGCGTTTTTGCAATTAACTCCCAATTTTTTTCTTTAATATGTTGATCTGTATTCATACAACTAAATGACATTAAAGTATACTATTAACCCCTATCGGAGATCTGTTTTTTTTAACATTATAAATAACGTTATCGAATAATTACTGAATTCTTTCAAATCTTCTCGTAAATACTTCAAAGCCAATCCCATTTGGGCCTCAACGGTTTTAACAGAAATGTCTAACTTCTCAGCAATTTCCTTGTATTTCAAACCTTGTTCACGACTAAGTCTAAATATTTCTTTTCGTTTGGGGGGAAGGGAGTTAATACTCTTCTCAATTCGTTTGATTAAATCAATTTCCAGATAATATTGTTCGGTATTGATTTCTTGGTTCGCCATCTCCACAACTTTATCTGCATATTGCTTTTTGATCTTTTCGTGTTGAATGTGATTGAGACAATGATTGCGAATTGAGCGGAAAAAATAGTGCTTAACTGATGTTTCAATATTCAGTACAGCTCGCTTCTCCCATATTTTAACAAACATATCCTGAGCAATCTCTTCAGCTAGTTCCCTATCGTTAAGTATTTGATTTGCATAACGACACATAGCCGAATAGTACCTTAGGAACAATGTCTGGAAAGCCTCTTCTTTTCCTTCTTTAAGTTTCAAATATAGTTCCTTTTCTTCTGTCAGATCCATAGTCTCTCCTGCTTCGACGACAATTTTAAGAATTTGTTAAAGGTATAAAAAAATCGAAATTCACTCATGAATGATCGTTTCTTCTAATGATCGGAAAAAGAAGTGTGCATATTTCACTTTCACATTCAAACATAACTTAATTCATAAAAAAAATCAAAGCATTGAACAATTGACAACTACGTCTATATTTCTGGTTCGGATTAAAGAAAGAAAGTACTTTCAAATGGCCGGCGAAGTAGAATAAGATTAAAAAGTCTAAATTTTGTTTGAAATCTTTTGTGCATAGGAATTTTCCATTATTTTTGCAGCCGGTTTACAAACAAGCCCGAATGGCGGAATTGGTAGACGCGCTGGACTCAAAATCCAGTGATAGCAATATCGTGCCGGTTCGATTCCGGCTTCGGGTACAAAAACAAAAGCCACTGAATATCAGTGGCTTTTGTTTTTGTATATTCCTGAAAATACAATTCTCAACAAACCTCCAATATCAAAAAGTTACCGTAAGCATAATTGATTGGTCGACCAAATCGTTGGCAGAAAGATTTAGGTCGTGTACTTGATGAAAATTATACTCCATTCCAACTTTCTTGTAAAATAATCCTGAACGAATTAGAATTGATCTCCGACTTGAATCAAAATCTTTAAAGAAATTCTCTCTTGATAATGCGACTGCTTTTGCGTTGAGCACAAAACTCAGTGATTCAGAAATTTTAGAGTTCACATTTGCCTCAATGATCCCACTGAAACCGGATTCGAAATTGGAATTGGTTCCGACAATATCTACAGTTTCAAACTTGTTGTTCAGCGTTTGCTGAAAGGCATAACCAAGTCCGTAAGTAAGATCCCAGGTCGTATTATCTTCTTTCTGATAATTATAATGCTTTTGACCAAGAAAAAGTGTTTGATATAAAAACAAAGGATCGAGGAAACTGGTTGGATTGTCTCCAATTGTTCCTTTTCCCAGATTTGTTTCAGCAGTTGTTTCCAGAAATAATCTGATCTTTGGAACATTTATCAATGGGATAGAGGGAGTAAATGAAAGAATAAATGCATCTTGCAATTTCTGTGCATCTTGCCCTTTAACCTTACTCTCACCATATTGCATGAATAAGGTTGAACTAAGGTCGAATTTTTTCCCGATGTAATTAAAATCAGAGTTTACGGTACCCAACCATTGCAAGTTGGTAATTCGGATTCCACTGGCATTCGAATCGCCAAAAGTAAGGCCAAGGCTTGGCCGAATATGAAATTGAACCTTTTTCTCTTTGTTTTCTGTTACAATAGAATCATTCTTTTGATATTCATTGTTGAATTTAGGATGTGCAAATGTTTTCGAAAATAATCCTGAAATGATTATCAAACCGACAAGCAATAATCGAATTTTCATGGAGGTTGATTTTTGGGTTGCTGTTGTTATTTCATAAGTGTTACATGGCCTGTTTTAGTATGTTTGGATGCCATGTATTCACCATTTTCAACAGCTAGGTTGAAAGTTGCCTCATATCGGCTGGTAGCACTGGCTCCTGAATTAGTTTCTCCCCAACTCCATGAAACAACCAAATCACAGTCATTGTCTTTTCCATCCGACGGCAATGTAAATTGATCATTTACCACTGATAATTTTGTCGACCGTCCATTGACCATAATCATGACATTTAAATCGCTAACGGATGCTTTACCCGCAGACATCTTGGTTGGCGATTCTCTTACAGCCATTGGACTACTTTTATCCAACTCTTTTGTGATTACAAATGGTTTGTGCATTCTTTTCCCGGTTGGTAATCCACTGGCTGCATCTCTGGGGCTCACAACCTCTTGATCAAAGCTTATAGAACAACTTCCATCTGCGCAACGGATTTTACCAACACAAGCACTTGGAGTGTCCATGATGGCTTTATTATTTCTAATATTGCTTCTGGAAGTATTAACCGTAGCTTCCTGTGCAGTTAACTGACCTGCAAAACCGACCATTGTCAAAACAGTCATTGCGATAAAAATTTGCTTTTTCATAATTTAATTCATTTAAAGGTTTATTTTACTTGGTCTCTTTTTATAGGTTGGAAGCACCTGTCCCTTTTGTTTTGATTGCTATGCAGGCTCCTGCTTCCATTGTTAAAATAAAATGACATTGGCAATATGATTTTGCACTTCCAGAATTTGTAGCGCCCCAACTCCAGGAGAGTATGAGATCGCAATCGCCCTCAGGACAATCTGGAGGTAAATTAAATTGTCCATTATTTACAGCAAGGTTGTTAAACTGATTTCCGCCTGGATTTTTTCCTCCTTTTATTGTCAATCCGCCAATTGGATTACCCGGACTCCTTTTCCCTAAAGCCTGACCTGTTGCCAAATCGCGTGTACTATTTACATCAGAAACTGAATTATCTGAGGAGCTTACACTAAAAGTATATGGTTTATGCATTCTTTTACCAGTAGCCAATCCAGAAGCAGCATCTCGCGGACTTTTTACCTGATTAGTAAAAACAATATCACAACCAATTTCATTCGAAACAATGCTAACCAAACATTGCGATTGAATCGCATCAACAATTTCTGATTTATTATGCTTTATGTTGCTTCTGGTTGTGTTGATTGAGGCTCTATTTCCTGAAATGTTACTTTCGCTTGTGTTTATATTTTCCTGGGCAAATAGCTGATCGGAAACGCAAAGGATTGAAGCAAACGCGATTGTAAGTACTAGTTTTTTCATAGTTTTTCAATTTTTAGAATTTCTGTTTCGTTACTAATTATAAAAGACAATTAAGTCTTTTATTTGTTTACACCTTCATAAACTTGAAATTGAATGTTATATAGAAATTATAAATTATAATTATTTCCACAGTTAATAGTATTTCAAAGAATGTTTCGATATATTTGATTTATTCAAAAAATTACAAATTTTTTAAAGAAAAATGAACCAGAAAACATATCCAAACATTCTGATTGCTGAAGATGTGGAGTCTAATTTTCTATATTTAAAAGCTGTACTTAGCAAGTTGAATGCAACTATTTTTTGGGCTAAGAATGGGTTGGAGGCTGTTGAAATATGTGAAAATAATTCTATCGATTTGATATTTATGGATTTGCAAATGCCTGAAATGAATGGATATGAGGCAACTGAAATCTTAAAGAAAAAATTTCCTGCTTTGCCAATCGTTGCTCAAACTGCTTTTGCAATGTCAGACGATCGTGAAAAGGCATTGGATGCCGGTTGCGACGATTATCTCGCCAAACCAATCAAGTCCAAAGATTTACTTAGTGTGGTTGAAAAGTTCATCAAGCTTTAAAAATCTGTTTCACATATATGAAAAACGTCTATCATTAAATGGTGGACGTTTTTTGTAATATAAGTGGAACATTAATTACTCATCAATCATTACTTTTACCGCCAAATAACCGAAAATAATATGTGTTGCAACGATTCAAAAGAGGGAAATCCATTAGATTCAAATCTCAATAAACAATTTCTCTTAGATCAGAGATACCTTAAAATGGCAGTTATCTGGGCTCAAAACTCTTACTGCAAACGCCGACAGGTGGGCGCATTGCTGGTAAAAGATAAAATGATAATTTCAGACGGCTACAATGGAACTCCTTCAGGGTTTGAAAATAATTGTGAAGATGAGAACAACCTTACCTTCCCATACGTTCTACATGCTGAAGCCAATGCAATCACAAAGGTTGCCAAATCGAACAATAGCAGTGAAGGTGCAACGTTATATGTAACATCATCTCCTTGTTTGGAATGTGCAAAACTGATTATTCAGGCTGGCATTAAAAGGGTTATATTTTATGATAATTATCATCATGATGATGGAATTGACCTCATAAGAAAAGCCAACATAGAAGTTCTACAAGTAGAGATTGAAAGTTCTAATCAAGACACAGATAACAAATAACAATTTCAGGATTTTGCGGTTTTAGCAGATCAAGTTAGCCTGAAAATTAATTTACTAGTTAATGAAAAATATAAGATCCTCAGTTTATATCCCGGTTTTGCTTGCATTAGCCGTGGTTGTCGGTATTTTAATCGGTAACAGACTAAATCGCAATGCGGGGAAAAATTATCCGGCAACTTCTAATGTCAATAAGTTCGATGCCATAGTTAATCTGATTCAGAATGCCTACGTCGATTCAATATCGACAGACTCGCTGATTGAAAAGACAATTCCGCAATTACTTAAAAATCTTGATCCTCATACAACATACATTCCTGCAAAAGAAATGGTTGGTGTTGAAGAAGAAATGAGAGGAAATTTTGGTGGCATTGGAGTTCAATTCTCTATTCAGAACGATACGGTTATGGTTGTCGATGTGATTTCGGGTGGTCCTTCTTCAAAACTAGGAATCATGCCTGGCGATCGTATCATTTCTGTAAACGATACTTCACTGGTGGTTAAGGGTTTGAAAAATGAAAAAGTACTTTCTAAGCTTCGTGGGGAAAAAGGAACAAAAGTGAACGTAGGAATTAAACGCAAAGGGTTTAAAGTTCCGCTTGCTTTTTCAATAATCCGTGGTGATATCCCGATTTACAGTGTTGATGTCAATTACATGATTGATCCTACAACAGGATACATTAAAGTGAGCCGGTTTGGAGAACAAACTTATGAAGAATTCATGGAAGGAATGAAAGTGCTTGATCAGCAGGGAATGAAGAATGTGATTGTTGATTTACGCGGAAATCCTGGGGGTTATTTGAATTCCGTTATAAAAATGGTAAACGAATTTCTGGATAAAGGTGAACTAATCGTTTATACACAAGGCAACTCACAAGCTCGCAAAACATTCCAGGCCGACAGCAGAGGAGCATACCGGGACAAAGGAATAATTGTTCTAGTCGATGACTTTTCTGCTTCAGCCAGTGAAATTTTTGCTGGTGCAATTCAGGATAACGACCGCGGTTGGATTATTGGACGTCGCTCATTCGGTAAGGGTCTGGTTCAGGAACAAATTCCATTTAACGATGGTAGTGCCGTTCGGTTAACCGTTGCACGTTATTACACGCCAAGTGGAAGATGCATCCAAAAGCCCTACAATAAGGGAAATGATGAATATTACAAAGATATTATGGAACGTGCTATTCATGGTGAATTCCAGAAGGTCGACAGCATAAAATATTCGGATACAGTAAAATACAAAACTCTATCCGGACGAATCGTTCATGGTGGTGGTGGAATTATGCCCGATTACTTTGTCCCTGCCGATACATCAGGCTACTCAGATTATTACTCGAAAGTAACTCAAAAGGGGTTGGTTTACCAGTTTGCATTGGATTATGCCGATGCTAACCGAAAAGAATTTTCGAATTTCAAGACTTCAGCCGAATTTGAAGCCTATTTCGATAAGGTTAATGTTTTAAATAAGTTTATCGCTTTTGCCGAAAAGAAAGGCGTCAAAACCAATACTGCCGAACTAAAGCTATCATCAAAGATTATCGACAATCAGGTAAAAGCCTACATTGCCCGTAACATCATTGGCGAAAAAGGTTTTTATCCGATTATCCAGAACATTGATAAGACTTTGCTTGAAGCCATCGAAAAAATGAAAATTCCAATTCAGCAAAATTTAACCATCGCTGTAACTAAATAAAAGGTTGATCGTCTTACCTTTAAAAAGTAAGCAAATCAGCATGAATGTAAAGGAATACAACCAATCGGTTGATCTTTATTCAGACAATGTTTTCCGTTTTATCCTGAAAAACATCAAGGACGAAGAGCGTGCCCGCGATATTGTTCAGGATAGTTACGAGAAATTGTGGAGAAACTCCGGAAACGTAAATTTCGATAAGGTTAAATCCTATTTATTCACAACTGCTTACCACACCATGATTGACGTCTTGCGGAAAGACAAACGCCAAACCTATATGGCCGATCACCAAATTCCGGAAGATGTGCACGATAAACAATACTCTGATTTAGCCGAAATTCTGAATATTGCAGTCGGACGATTACCAGAAATTCAACGAACGGTAGTTTTACTGCGCGATTACGAAGGATATTCGTATCAGGAAATTGGAGATATTACAACATTAAGTGAAGCCCAGGTTAAGGTTTATATTTATCGTGCCCGGGTTTTCCTGAAAAATTACATTGGTAAAATGGAGGTAGTTGTATGAAGATCACCAGAGATAATTATGAATCATTTTTCATCGATTACATTGAAGGAAATCTGCACGAAAGTATGATCGATCAGTTTCTGGATTTTCTGAACCAAAATCCTGATCTGAAGGAAGAACTGCATCTTTTTGAAGAAGTTAACCTTCAGGAAGAACATGTGGTATTTCAGGAAAAGAAACAACTCCATAAAAGTGCAGCTGACGAAAAACACAGTCTTGAAAACACGGCTATTGCATATCTGGAAGGCGATTTGGATTCCACAGAAAATAAAGCATTCGAAACTTATCTTGCCAGCCATCCTGAATTGAAAAAGGAACATGACTTATTTGCCAAAACTCGCCTGAGGCCTGATTCAGAAATAAAATATCCGGGAAAAAGGAAACTTTACCGTAAATCTGGTGCTACAATTGTCCTGAGATGGGTTGCCCGGGCTGCTGCCGTAATTGTTTTGGTTTGGGGAAGCAACTCGGTTATTCAGGTGCAGAATACACCTGAATCGCCTAAAACAAATTCAGAAATGGCCCAAATAAGTTCGAAAACCAATTCCAATTTAGAAACTAAAAAACCTGATTCACAAAACCTCATTCGTAAGTCTCCAGTTCCTGTGAAAAATAAGCCGGGAAAGGCAAAAGTTATTCACGTACAACCCAAAGTTGAGCCAAAAGAAATCCAACCAGTTGATTCGAACCCCACCGATCGTGATTTGACTACGTTGGCACAAATTAGTCCAATATTGCCGCAGCTTGATCAGGCAACACAAGAAGCACAACTGGCTTTCGCACATTCGGTTAATTCAATGAAAATAAACGATTCGAAAAATGTGATGTCAGTTGAAGAGTTTCTTGCCGATCGGGCAAAAAAGGTTGGGAAAGAAGGTCTTTTCTCTGTCCGGCGAATTGCCCGTTTGGGTTTGAATCTGGCCTCAGAAATTTCAGGTGAACGAATTGGTTATCAGATGAAAGACGGAAAAATTGCGAGTGTTGATTTCGAAAGCAAACTGATGGCTTTTTCAATTCCGCTGGAAAAAAAGTAACCTGCTGTAACATTTGGAAACAGGTCGCCGTCATACCGGCAAATTATATAACAAGAAGCCATGAAACATTTAATTCTCTCCTTAATTACAGTTATCGCACTTAGTGCTAATCTTAATGCTGAACAAATACCACACAAACACAAATCATTAACACTGACGCTTAGTACCGGATCTTCAAAAGATACAACCCAAAAATCTACCAATCAGGATACTGCTATTGTTCGTATGGGCAAGAAAGATGTCAAAGTTATCGAACACGATGGTAATACTGAAATTGTCTGGGGAAAAGGGAAACACGACAAAGATGATCCCAATAAATTCAATGGTCACTGGGAAGGGATTGAATTTGGATTTAACGCTTTTGATAAACCCAATTACAGCATGTATAGCCCGGCCGACAAAGATTTTATGTCTCTAAATCAAGGCAAGTCATTAGAATTTGATTTTAACTTTTATGAGTTGAATATTGGCTTGTACAAAAACTACGTTGGATTGGTTTCAGGAATGGGTTTAAGCTTCAACAATTACCGTTTCGAAAACCCATATACGCTGCAAAAAGGTCAATTCGTAACCGAGCCCGTAGGCTTGAATCCTGAGAATCTTTCGAAGACAAAACTTGCAGCAACTTATTTGAAAGTTCCACTTTTGCTGGAATTCCAGATTCCGGTCAATCAAAACGAAGGCAGGTTATTTTTGAATGCCGGTTTGATAGGAGGAGTTAAAATCGGATCGCACACGAAAGTAAAATACGATAACAAAAAAGATAAAGATCGGAATGGATTCAATCTTAATTCGTTCAAATACGAAGCCACCGCACGTATTGGTTATAAAGACATTTGCCTGTTTGCCAATTACAGCC
>Ga0302296_1001513_pt1 | contig 16604 bp, 21 predicted proteins | sample III_Fen_N3_1_FD_194546 | JGI IMG/M metagenome (GOLD analysis project Ga0302296, IMG submission 194546) | Peat permafrost microbial communities from Stordalen Mire near Abisko, Sweden - III_Fen_N3_1 | ecosystem: Environmental > Terrestrial > Soil > Wetlands > Permafrost | place: Sweden: Abisko...
CAGGCTCTGCAATTGGCAAATTTGGTGGACTGAAAACAGTTGATGTAAAACTGGAAGATTACATTCTGCAACAAGCCTTAAACGGCCTGTTTCTAAAAATTGCTGAGCGTGAAAAAGACATCCGCACTAACGCTAATGCCCGTGTAACTGACGTTTTGAAACGGGTCTTTGGTAATCAAACTTTATTGAAATAGTTCAAATCAGCAACCAGCATTACCAAATCTCATTGGTTGAGTAACTATTCGAATTTGGCCGTAATTTTACCACAAATAAATAACCGTTGTAAATATTTGATTTACAACGGTTATTTTAAAATTTAGTCGGGGTGACAAGATTTGAACTTGCGACCCCCCGCCCCCCAGACGGATACGCTACCAGGCTGCGCTACACCCCGCCGACATTAAAAATAATATATTAATGTGTTGATATTCAGTATTAATTATTGATAACATTGTTTGTATTAAAGACATTTGTTTTAAGAATGTTTTAAGAATAATAATTATTCCTTACATTTAATCAATCAATAATTCAATGAACTATGAACACAACTGCGAAAGTAATTCTTTTTCCACAATCGACAAAGAAGGGATATCCATTAAAAATTAGAATTATTCAGAACAGAAAGCAAAAGCTTTTTGCGTTGAAGTTTTATTTAACTGAAAGCCAGAAAGAAAAGTACTGGAATGATAATACTATGCTTTTACGAAAATCTTATCCTTTTTATGATGATGTGATGCTTCAATTCAGTGATAAGTTAAAGGAATTGAATGTTAAATTAGTAAATGAAGTTGTACTACCAAAACAAGAACCTATTAACACATCAAGTTTTTCAGAATACTTTGATACCTATAATGACAATTTGAAGTTAAAGAAGCAGTATGGTTTATTACAAAAGTCTTCAACTGTTGTTCTTCAATTAAAAAGGTATTGTGAAGAAGAAGGTAGAAATGCAAATATATTATTTAGTGAATTGAATATTGATCTAATAAATGGGCTTCAGAATTTTTTGATTAAGAATAATATTAAATCAGTAACTCAAAGGGGGTATCTTGAAAAATTAAGAACTGTAATAAATAAGGCTATTAAAGATGATAAGTACAACCCTCAAAGACACCCTTTTATGGGCTTTGAATTTATGAAGATTATAGTTGAACCGAAGCACTTAAAACAAGATCAATTTAAGCATTTGCGAAGTGTAATAATGGACAATTCTATTCGATATAGTAATGGCTTCAAATTACAACCGTTTGACTGGAAATTGAAGGAAATAGGCTATAAATGGTTGTTTCAGTATTATTCATATGGAATGCGTGTATCTGATATGCTTTTACTTCGTTGGTCAAATATTTATGATACAGGTAATAGAATCAATTATACAATGTATAAAACTAAAAGTAAGATGGACATTATTTTGAATAATGATCTTCTTAATATTCTATTTGAATTTATGGACTATGAATCAAGAACCAATATAATTAAAAAGTCAAAAGAAGAAGGTGGTAAGTATAAATCAAAGATTGGTGATGAATATATTGTATATAATAAGGAAACAGAATGGTATAAGTTATTGCGGAATCAATTATATCTTAATTCTAAATCACCTTCAATAAAAGATGAACATGTCTTTTCCAATATTGATTCTAAATTGACTGTTGAAAAAGATACGCAAGAAATATTTACAAAGATTAGTACACAAACTGCTATGTATAACAGGCAACTTAAAACACTATCTAATGAACTTGAAAAAGATAGTGGAGTCAATTACAAGTTAACAAGTCATATGGCTAGGCATACATTTGCTTATCTAAGTTTATTGGGTGGGCAAGGCATCTATTATATAAGCCAGGCATTAAATCATAAATCGGTTAAAATTACTGAAGGTTATCTTAAAGGGTTTAGTAATAATAATCTTGATGGTTTGTTTTACAAGTCTGATATTACTGCAACAGATAAAAGGAAAATAGATGATAAGTTGAAAGAATTGATTAACAGTTCTAATTATGAAAGGAAAAGGAAGATCATCGAATTGTTCGGCATATAAATGTTAAACAACATATTTGCTTTAAGAGTCCCTGTTTCAGGGGCTTTTTTTTGTTTGTAAATTATTGATAAATAGAATTTCTTAAACTTCTTAATTTTTTGTTCCTACAAATTAAAGTTATCCGGAAACACTAATTAAAAATTAAAAAAAAATAAAAATTATGAAGAAAGAATTAAGTGAACGTATGTTGAATTTTAAGAAAGATGATGATTTAACTTTAGTTAAGAAGCACAACAATGCAAAGTATTCGTCTTATAAATCAGATATAAGATTAGTATTGAATTATAGAGTTGATAAATTGATAAAAAAAATTAAACGATTAAAAAGTTATAATTATCTCAGATTTTCAACGCAGATAACTGTTTTAGAAAAAATGAAGAGTGATCTTAGTAACACAAACATTGTTATAATAATGAACTGAGAAATGACAATTAACGAAAAAAGCGTTCATAATTGAACGCTTTTTTTGTTTTCAATTCCAGAAAAATCCAAATATTACAATGCACCATCAAAAGCAGAAGGACCATAATTAGACATGTTCATTTTGGTCTGGATCTCTTGTTTCTTTTTGTTTAACAAATCTAATTTGTTTTTCATTTTCTGCTTTTTTAATTTCTTTTCCTGCTTTTTAATGGTCTTCTCCTTGTTCTTAAATTCATCAAATTTCATCATCAACTTTTTAATTATTTTCTACTATATATTAAAAAATGAAAGTCGTATGGAGGAAAAGAATAAACATGAGGATGCTTTAATGCTTGAAAGATTATTAGATGCTTGGACAAAGAATGAAAAGGATCGAATAATAAATGAAAGAGAACTAATAAATAAGGTATCTACCAATTTAATGTTAGTGGAACACCAAAGAAGGACGAGAAATCGTGGTGACTGGTATAGGCAATAAATAAACTGCCATTTACTTGATATGGAAATTATAGAGGAAAGTTGGGGGAAATGGGGGTGTAAGGATTAAGTGTTAAAAATTCAAGAAATTAAAATAATATAAAATATTTTATATTACCTAAATCTTGCATCTATTTATAATAAACTTAATATCAATATATTATATAGCCATATATTATCAAATTTTCTCTTTACAAAAAAGAAAAGAAAAAAAATGAAAGATGAGAAAAAGGAAAAAATTGAAATTAGCCAAGAACTATCAGATAAAATGTGGAGAAATTCGCTGGCAATTTATAACAAATTAGTTGAAAAGATATTTGATGGTACAATAACTGATACTGAAAAGGGACGATTCAAAATGGTTGAAAAGAAACTGGGATTGGGTGCTGGAGTTTTTTATTATGATAAAAAATATACTCCTGAAATTCCATCAAAAAAAGAGTAGAAAATTCTCATTTCACCATATACTTTTCTTAAAAAATCAAAATAATCGCTCAAAATCTATTCTTTTTGAGTTGATTATTTTGATTTTCAATTGGAGTATCAACTGGAAATAGCGGATGGTCGAAACGTGTCCACGTTTTTATTAATTTTCCTAAATAGCATCTCGGTGTTTGGTGGGTTTTGGTGGGTTATTTACCAATCATAGTACATTTTATCAACCCACAGAATAGACCCACCAGAACCCACCAAAATTGATTTGGGAAGACTAATGGAAACTCCTAAAAGTTAATTCAAAATATAATTGAATTAGGCTAATTATCGTCAGAATTGACAAAATAGATTTTACCTGAAAAACAAAGGGCGAATTCGTAAGAGAATCCGCCCTTTGCTTTTATTCTTTAACATTTTCAATGTTATTGATTTTTAGTTTATTATTTTCTTAAATAAAATCTTTGGTCCTTTGTCAACTTCTTTATCCGATGAATAATATCCTTCCGTATACAATTCACCCTTTTGGTAGTATAATTTTATTAGCTTCACTCTGTTGTTTTTAGGTTTATTAAATCCTTCGTCTGCATCTTCCAAAATCTCTCTATAATAAATAACAAATTCATCACCTTCAACTTTTCCAATGCAATGAGCATTAAAATCAGTGTCAGGTCCATTCCCTGTATAATTAACATAATTATAGTCTTCGCTGATATTAAGATGAAAAAAAACTCCAGCTTTATTGGTATATGCATATTGACCTTTCCAATTTTGTTCGACGTGTGGGCGGCAACTAAAAAAAGTCATGTTAATCAATAATATAAAGACAATATTTAAGATAAATCTTTTCATAAATTCTATTTTTAGATAACAAGAATATATACTATAAAATTAATCTATATAAAGTCTAATATATTGTGAAAGGTATGCTAAAAGAAATCTTAAGGCAAACATAGCTATTGCGATATTTATAATATAACCAACAGTCTTCGTACTCTTAGCATCTTTTAATTTAGGGAGACCTAGATAGATCATATAAATCGAATAGAGGCTGATTAAATGTATGACAGATGTTAATTGTATACCAAAGATGTAAATTACACCAGCTAACCAATAAGGAGTAAAAGAATAAACAACAAGTTGTAATGACCTTGTGAAATTTTTTTCTGCCTCAAAAGCAGGTGCTCTAAAATCTAAAAACCAAGCAAGTATATAAACTAAAATAATCGATGAAAAAAAAGAGTAACCCCCTAATGTAAGTCCCTCGATTGGATTTCCTTCAGGATAGCCCACATCACCAATAATTGCATATTTGATATATAGACTTAAAAAAGGAATTAATGACATTATAAACGTATAAACAAATAGCGAAGTTTTGTTAGGATTCTCCGATTTAATCACAGACCATTCATTTTCTGGACTAGAGATAATATTTGTGATTCTTGAAAAAAAACCTTTGATTAAAATTGACATTTTCGATTCTTGTTCCATTTTTTTTTTAGTTTTAGATTATTATATATTAGAACTATTTTGAACATTGACTTGGCTTGAATTACAATATTTTATGTATTCATTCCAAATGTTCTTTTTTACATTATCAAAAAAGAAATTAGTCTCATAAATTCCAATAATCTCACAATTATCAAAATATAAACCTTGATTAATAGGAATATTTGAAAAAGATGTGGAATAAGACATTTGGTTATAACCTTTATAATTACCAGAAAGTAAGACAACTGAGCCCTGTTTTTCTTTTAATATTTCAGAATTTTTTATTCGATCGATTATAACAGAAGTTTCAACTTTTATATTGTCTGCCGAGAATACTTCAAAGCTCCATATATTTACTTGGGAACTTGTTCGTTTCGTTTCAGAGTCAAATAATTTATAAGTGCCGTTCTCTTTATCTATTATTTTACCATAAACAACAGGTCTCTTGTCCAAGCTTAATAAGTAAATATTATTTAAAACCACTCTATTTTCTGTATTTTCTTGAAAGCTATTTCTCAATCTTGCCATCGAACTTATGCCAAACAACCCCAATGTCAATTTGTCTCCACTATTTTGTAAGGCATCAAAAGAAAATGGTGGTATTTCAAAAGTTCTATTATAGTCGGCAGGTAAGACAACATAAAATAAAACATTATCATTATCATCCACCGTAATACTACTGTTTGTTCTCAGCTTATACTCATTCACATAACCAGCAGAATAAATCATTTGAGTTAGATCCATCACATAGGAAGGTTGACTACGAAATTTTTGAATTATGTTTTCGTATGTATTTTGCACTATTTCTAAATTAAAAGCCTCATCAATTACTGGATGATTAGTACTTAAATTATACTTTTTGCAAACAATACTTAATAGACTATCCTCAACATGATTCATTGTTTGAGGACTTATATATTTTTGTTCTGCAACTCCTTTAAATAATTCATTAACCTCGTCTCCCAATGCATTTAATTGTTTATCGTAAACTGCTTGAATTCTATTTAAGGACTCAGATATTAAAGGCTCAGCTCTTTCGAAATCAAACTTAAGTTCTTTTTTTTCTAAAACTAAATATTTTGTAATGTAGTATTCACGACAACTGTCGGCTTGAGATTCTATTTCAGCCCGTGTGAAATTTTTTTTTGACAGCAATTCCTCCTGACAATTGCATACTTTTTCAGCAATATTATTGCCATTTGGACTGCAAGCAATAATTCCAAAGAGAAGATAAAAGCTAATAATAAAGGTTAAACAATTTTTTTTCATAGTATTTTTTTACATGGTTAGTTAAATTCTAAAAGCGGAATGTCTACCTGTAATAAATATTGCCTGATTATCATATCTGTTTTCACACAAAATACACTTTAGGAAGTATTTGCTATCTATAAAATCTATCATAATATACCTATTTGAATTTACAACACAGCGTTATGAAATAATTCATTTGCTTAAGATTTACTAACTAAATAAAAGTAGCTTTTATTAAACTTAAAAAATCATTTCACTTATAGGCATTATGTGGATAAACGAATTGAAATTTAGCGACAATCAAAATATAGTCTATAATATTTCCTTGAAGAGCCAAAAGCTTTACAAACAATAAAATATAAAGTTAATCTGACTATAATTTTTAGTATTTGTAAATCTAATAATTAATTATTATCTGTGATATTTATTATACTTCATATTCAAATTATTTTTTGAATGATCCAATATTTTATATGAACATTTCAATTTTGGACATAAGTGTATAAATTTCTTCAAAACAAATGCAACTATTTTCATAGTAAAGATTACAGAATTAGACTACACTTTAACGAGTATCAAAATAATCTACATCGCCACAAATCATTCAAATAATAAATGTCAGAATTGACAAAATATCTTTCCCTAACCCCCAACCCGAAATCTTCAATAATATCATTATTGAAGATTATTTGCTATATGGTTGTCTATGAGCAACATACGGAGTTTGTTTCAAATATTTTTGTAATAAATCATTATTAATAACAAATATGTAATGTTAATACGGATTTAATCCGTAGGTTAGCCTCAACAACAAAAAACAAAAGAGATGAACCGGACAAGCGACTACATTGACTATGACAAAGCATTAAACAAGGGTTTGAGCTTATTGAGTGATAAGAAAAAATGTGTGATTGGATTTTACATCATTTTTTCAATTAATTCAGGATTGCGTATCAGCGATACTCTGACCCTTACTCATAAAATGATGTCTGATGAGGATAGAATAATCATCCTAGAGAAGAAAACAAAGAAGCAAAGAGAAATCACCCTAAATGATACAACTAAAAAGGCGTACAAAAAACTTGTTTCAATGCTCAATGAAGCAAACGAGAAATTTAGCGATGATGATTTTGTTTTCGTGTCTCAAAAAGGTTCTGTCTATAAAACTCAATCCATCAATGATGTATTAAAGACAATCTTTACTTCAAAGAAATTACAGATTTCAAGCCACTCTTTAAGAAAGTCATTCGCCAGAAGAGTATACCAGAATCAAAATGAAAGTGAAAACTCATTAGTTCTACTTTCTGATATTTTCGGGCACTCTTCAATTTCAATAACTCGCAGGTATTTAGGTATCCGTCAGGAAACTATCAGTAATATTTATCTATCATTGACTTAAAAAATTAGAATATGAAAACCGATAAAACCTCAACTCAAAAAGATTACATAGACCCCGACAAAAATATGATTTCCTTATTTGATACTGATATTCTCGTTGAGGTTGTTAATGGTAGAATTGACTTGAATAAAGTTGCTTTACTTGAATTGCAGAACAGGGGACTTGATAAAAACGGTAAGTGGATCGGATTTAATAAAGATTAAACATTTGAATTATGAACATCTTACAAATTAAAAGTGGAAAAGTTGAAATCCGCAAAGTCAATGGATCTCTTATTAGAGTGATTGGTTCCGGTGATGCTGTATCAGCAGATTTTAATACTGATCAATCATTGGTAGCGATAACAACAGCAAAAGGGAAAGTTGAAATCAGAAAAGAAAATGGCGCTTTGGTTAGATCAATCGGCAACGGTGACGCTATAAATGCGAAATGGTACGGTTCAGACATCGCCATTACAACCAACAAAGGAAAAACAGAATTAAGGAAAGAAAATGGCTCACTTCTAAGAACTTTATAAAGTTAGAATCTAATGTTTAACCGTCATATTGAAGATGATGAAGCGTCTGAATGGAAGCTTACAGAAAATGAAATCAAATCAATAAGTGGATTTGAAAATATCACTACAGAAGAAGCCGAAGATATTATTAATACAATAGCTCAACTCGCATTAATTGCGTATAAATGTGGATAGATTAACGATGAATTCATTCGATACTTTTTACTTAATTTTAATCTAAATAATAAACTATTTCCTTTTTATATTCCATTCTCATCCTTATATTAGCCCCATAATCAATTACTTATAGGGATATGAAAACGAAAATTGCACTTACCAAAGAACAAGTTGATAAGCTTGTTGAAACCGAAACAAAAGCACTACAAGTTAAGTTTGACCGTGATGTTGCCTCATTAAGAAAAAAGTATGAGGTTGTTGAAATTGAAATTGACAGCACAGCTCCATTAAAACAGACAAAAAAGTCAAAGCTTACGGATGAACTTCTTAATGAATATCTGAGTAAAGGAATGAGCGTGAAGGAGATTGCAGAATTGAGTGGTTTTAACGAAGGATACATCTACAAAATCAAAAAACGTATTCTTGCTGCAAAATAACACCTAACTTGACAAAAAAAAAAGACTGATAATTTTATATCAGTCTTTTTTTATGTTTAATTAAAAATCAATTGAATTTGTTTTAAGAATAACATAAATGTTTTAAGATAATATATATAATAAGTTGTATATCAACGATATAATATATATTATACCAGGCTGCGCTACACCCCGAACTTTATGGGTGCAAAAATATACATCTTCTTTTCTAATACAAAGAAAAGATAGATTTTTACCTGTCAAATTTCATGGAATTGTTGATGCTTTAGCCTTCGAACGGGTTGGTGTGAAACTTTCTGATTCTCTGCGTCCAATCGTTTCTTAAAACTTGCCAAAATATTCATGTAATTAATATAGGCATCATACTTAGATTTAAATATTGCCGATTCTGAAGAATTGCTATGATAATCAGGATGATTTTCATCCATTAAGTGAAAATGATCAGACGATTGCAGGTAACGCCAGTCCATTTTTAGATTAGTGTTATTCGTAGTTTCTAATTTGTGTGTTAGTTTATACAATTGTCTAATGGCATCTTTTTGCAATTCATTCCCAGGATAGTATGACGAATGAAAACCTTCAGTCCAGGAAATTGGTTCATCAGTTCCAATTTCTGAAATTGGTGCATATTGCTCAATGATATGTCTAGGCAGATTGAAACAGTATGATTCTCGATTAAAAAATTCAGTTACAAAAGACCTGAATAATTGTTGTTTTTTAATTCTGTTCTTTCCACCCAATAGTCTGTAATTTAGGAATATATTTAATATTGGTTCGTCAGGTGGAATCATCTCCAGATTCAAAAAAAATTGTCCCAATTGTTTCATGGCTTCAATTTGATTCGCATTGTCAAGTATAGCTGATAATTCGTTGCTTAATTTTTCATTTCGAAACAATATTTTGATTTGCTGCTGGCCTTCAGAGCAATATAAGTAATTTGGGCTTCGCCAGTTTAATATTCTCTTTATTCCATTAGTCAAAATCGCCGGATATCCTGATTTTGCTGCAATATGTGCAATCTGATTATTAAACAGAAGATCAGAATTAACAAATAAGGTTGGTTTTTGTCCGAAATAATATTCTGTTCTTTTCTGGCTCACCTTAATACTATTGATAAATTCATTCTTACTATCTGCAAGTGAAACAATAGAATTTGATGCAGTACTACCCGTGAAATCAACTTGGCCTGTATCGGCAAGTTTTCTGAAACTGTTGAATATTTCGGGTTTATACATCAAAAACTGATCTATCGCAGTATCAGAAATGTTGAAAGAAACCTTCAAATTTCCATCGTACTTATGAATAAGTTTCAGCAAAAAATCGTTTGTTGGTAAATAGCAATTTATTACTGCATCCTGAATCTCTCTCTCGATTCTTAAATCGTCATAGTATGATTTTGATTCACCAATATCGAAGAATCGAAAAATCTGGTGGTGAAAAGGATGATGAATTTGAAAATATAAACTAACGTTTTTCATCTCAGGATGCTTTATTAAGAAGTAAATTTTGATAAACTTGTTTAATCTGATGTGCCGGCTGGGTCCAGTTAAGCTTACTAACTTCCTGTTTCCCCTCCTCGACCATCACCTTCGACAATCTTTTATGTTTTAGAATTCCATGAACGGCATCAGCCATTGCATGAACATCCCAAAAGTCGGTTTTTACAACATTCTGAATTAATTCAGAAACGCCTGATTGCAATGAAATAATAACTGGAACATTAGCCTGCATGGCTTCGAGTGGTACAATTCCAAAAGGTTCGGATACTGAAGGCATGATGAAAAGATCACTTCGGCGAAGCATTTCTGTCACTTCCGGTCCATTCAAAAACCCGGTAAAATGAAACCGATCGCTAATTCCATATTTTACACTCAATTCAAGAATCTGATTCCTCAATTCACCATTTCCAGCCATAACAAAATGCACATTCTTCATCCGTTGGATAACCATTCGAGCCACATCAACAAAATATTCGGGCCCTTTCTGAATAGTGATTCGTCCTAGAAATGTAACGATCTGTTCCTTATCAGTCCGATGCTTTAATTTTTCCTCAGTATTGACTTGCGTCTCTATTCCATTATATATTGTAACTATTTTGTCTGATGGAATAAAGTATTGTTCTGTCAGTCGGCTTTTTATTCGATTACTAACAACTATAATTTTGTCAGCTTCGTCTAACCCTTGTTTTTCAATGGCAAAAATCTTCGGATTAATTGCTCCGCCGCTACGGTCAAAATCGGTTGAATGAACATGGAGAATAAGAGGTTTACCGGAGATTTTTTTTGCGGCTACCGCTGCCGGAAATGTAAGCCAATCATGTGCATGAATCAATTCAAAATCGTTTTCCACGGCTATTGTTTTAGCAACAATAGCATAATTGGCAATCTCATCGAAAAGATTCGGACCATATTTACCTGAAAATTTTATTCTTGTTCCTTTTGATGTAGTCGAGGTAATCTCTTCTTTCTTATTCGATTTTTGTAATGTTTCAGAATAGATTTCAGGAGTAAGGTAGGGTGTCAGTTTTGATTCAACCTCAAAGAAACTAACGTTACTTAAGCGATGAATTAACTGGGTTTCACGGCCAATTGAAATTTGATCAGCACTTATTAACTGTAGGTTATTTGCAGACAGTTCATTCCCATGAGATTTAGGTACTACAAAGCGAACATGAATGTCCTGATATTCAGACAATCCTTTTACAATGCCATAACAAGCAGTTCCTAGACCACCTGATATGTTTGGTGGAAATTCCCACCCGAACATGAGTACATTCATCGCTTCTGGTATATTTTAGTGTGTACTAATATTCATTCACTCTCAAGACCATTGTCAAGAAATCAAATAACAAGTTTAATTTCTGTTTCTTTTGAAACAAACCATTAAACAGTTTTAAAAAAAAGGGTTGATTGTTTGGTTAATTTAACTCAGGGAGGAGCTTTTTGTTTAGTTAGAATTTATCTGACATCTGCCAATCTACAACAAAAGGACTTTCTTTTTTATTCCGGTCTCTGTCTGAATCGTCAAGAGAATATCGGCTGTAATCATCCTTTAGAATACTTAAACGGTCGTTTTTTACTGACTTTATTTTTGGAGCTATTGATTGAATGTCAGCACTATCTTCACTATAAAACCATAAATTTTCATTAGAAGAAGCAATCCTTGAATGTCTTCTAATGTCTTGGACTCTTTTTTGTGCTTTCATAATTCGCTGTATTAAATCTATTCTTTATACTCCAAAATATACTCTAAAGTTACCTTAATAAAAGTTAAAAATTAGTGTCAATATTATTAATATACTATTAATAATTAATATGTTACAAGCTTAGAAAAAAAGACTTTCCGTAAAGATTCACTCTTTATTTTATGTCATCCTATTTTAATATTTTAACGCGTTGTAAATTAAGAACGAATACTTCCAGGGAAAAGTATCTTTGGTTTTGTCTATGACTACATCACAAATATTGATTGTGCGGTTGATTTTCGTATATTCATGTTTTATACCTTTGGGAAATAAAAAAATTAGATATGTTTAAAGCAATGAGTCTTGACGATAACAGTAAAAGCAACAATGAAAATCAGTTTACAGATACTGAAAAAGTAAAATGTTTAATCATCGGATCGGGCCCTGCCGGATATACTGCAGCAATTTATGCTGCCCGGGCAAATCTCAATCCGGTTATGTATGAAGGACTTCAACCCGGAGGACAATTAACAACCACTACTGAAGTAGAAAATTATCCTGGTTACCCCAAGGGAATTACAGGACCATTGATGATGGAGGATTTAAAAGCACAGGCTGTTCGGTTCGGAACCGATGTTCGCTGGGGTTTAGCCACTAAAGTCGATTTTTCAGGTTCTGTACATAAAGTTTGGATTGATGAGAAAAAAATTATTGAATCAGAGGTTGTTATAATTGCAACCGGCGCAACAGCAAAATATTTAGGACTCGACGACGAGAAAAAATATGCTGGTAGTGGAGTTTCTGCCTGTGCTACTTGCGATGGATTCTTTTATCGTGGAAAAGACATCGCTGTTGTTGGTGGTGGTGATACTGCTGCCGAAGAAGCGATTTACCTCGCTGGTTTGGTCAATAAAGTATATTTAATTGTCAGACGACACGAACTACGTGCATCAAAAGTGATGCAGGATCGGGTGTTCCGGACAAAAAATATTGAAGTTTTATGGGAACACCAAACAAAAGGTTTAATCGGTGATGGCGTAGTAGAAGGTGCAATTCTTTGTAAAAAGAAAGGAACTCCTGAAGAAGAGGAAATAACGATTAAGATTGATGGATTCTTCTTGGCAATCGGACACAAACCAAACTCTGATTTTGTAAAAGAATATATTGATACTGATGAGGTAGGATACATAAAAACAATTCCGGGTACTTCTAAAACAAATATTTCCGGAGTTTTTGCCTGTGGCGATGTTCAGGACTCAATATACCGTCAGGCAGTTACTGCTGCCGGATCAGGCTGTATGGCCGCTATTGATGCAGAAAGATATCTTTCTGAAAAGCACGGATAATAAAGTATTTATTTACAAATTCAATCATCATGAAACGAATTATTCAAACGAATAATGCTCCTGCAGCTATTGGTCCATATAGTCAGGCCGTTGAAGTTGGGAAAACTTTATACATTTCTGGTCAAATTCCTCTTGATCCGGCAACTATGAAAGTTGTTGAGGGTGGAATTCAGGAACAAACAACCCAGGTATTAAAGAACATTAGAGCCATTTTGAATGAAGCGGGCTACGGCTTTAGTGATGTAGTAAAATCAACCTGCTTGTTAAGTGACATGGCTAATTTTAAAGCTATGAATGAAATCTATGGAAAATATTATTTTGGTGATGCTCCTGCCAGGGTAACTTTTGCCGTTAAGGAATTACCATTAGGTGTACTTATTGAAATTGAGACAATTGCTGCAAAGTAAATATTGATCATTTATTAACCCCCGCCGGAAAAATTACCTCACACCTTACCCGGCGGGTTTTTTACTTCCTTTTTTCTACTTCGGCTGAGAAGATCTTAAAAATTGGTCGGCTGAGATAACCTGAGCAAAAGTTCCGTCTAATGCAGCCATATAGGCAACTTGCACATCGGCAGCTTTTGCTTTCTGATCATTAAATACCAGATCACGTGTAGCACAGGCGTCAGAAATGAGTGTGCACGAATAACCCATATCTGCCGCAGCCCTGGTGGTAGTATCAATGCACATGTGACTCATTGCCCCACAAATCACTAAATCGGTAGAATCTAAAGTCTGCAAATGCTGATTCAAATTTGTATCCCGAAAACTGTTTGGAAAATTCTTGACAATCACCGTCTCATCCCCTAGAGGTCGAATCGATTCATGAATTTCAGCGCCGGAAGTACCCGGGATGAAAAAGCTTGAGTTTGGCTTGATCGCCAAATGTTGAATAAAAACAATGGGCAAATTATTCTTTCTGAAATAAAAGAGTATTTTTTCTGCATTTTTGGTTGCAACTTCCATTTTTACGAGCTCCATTTTTCCACCCTTGAAATAGTCGTTCTGGATGTCAATAATTAAAAGAGTTGGTCTCATATTTAAAATTTTGTGAAGTAAAAAGGTGGCCATCGCTGACCACCTTTTTTATATATCCCAGTTATGAATGCAAGGTAAAAAGGTGAGTAAGGTATCTCCCCGGAGACCAAGTCTTAATGTTTCTAACGGAATAATTTCGTTAGTGGCAATGTTCCCAAGATTTACATTGGGACCGAGCAGTTTAATAAACCAAACCTGTTGGTTTTTCAAAGGCGCTTCCCAAAGAATAACATCATGATCAACAGCCTTTTTTATTCCTAAGATTAACTCATAGTTGGCAGAGCCATCGTCATTGTAAATTCCCATATTGCCACTTTCTCTGGCTTCTGCAATAACTTTCCAGGCTCCGGCCTGCAATTCGGTCTGCATATACGAAATCCACCTCTCATTGGAGATTTCTTTGCCTTTCAACTTAGTACCAACTTCAGATAAAACAATATAATTTTTACTGAAATCGGTGATGCATTTGCACTTCAAATCATGGTCAAGTTCCATTACTCCGTCAGATACTTCAACCATTTCCATTTCATATTCATCAAGAAAACGACGGTAATCATCGAGCATATTTCGAACCGCAAAAGCTTCGAAAAGGGTACCACCAAAATAAGGTCTTAATCCGACTGATTTATATAACCTAATTTTTTCATGCAGCCGACTGGTGATAATTGAAGTTCCAAAACCCAATTTAATCAAATCGCAATACGGTGCTGAAATATCGCATAAATCTTCTGCTTCGCGCAAGCTCAATCCTTTGTCCATAACCATAGTTAATCCGCTATTGCGTGGTTGAGAAGGCCGCTCAGGCATGTGTGGCAATCGAAAGTTCATCGGTTTATAGTTTCGTTGTTTGATATTGTGAAATAAGTTTCTTAATTGATTCAATTTTTGATGCTTCAGGATAAAATTCAAACAATTCGTTTTGCTTGCTATAATCAATTTTTAATGCTTTCTCAAAATGGCATACAGCTTCCAATTCCTCGTTTTTGTCGAGTAAGTAGGCAGTAAGTCTGTAATTCAAAAAAGCATTCGATTTGTTAATTTTATTCGCTGTTTTCAGAACTTCAATAGCCCGGTCTGTATCGTCCAGATCATAAAACATTTCTGAATAAGAAAGCCAATTTTCAATATTTTCAGGCTCAAGCGAAGTTGCCATTTCAAATGATTGAATAGCTTCCTTTTCTTCATTCAATTCGGCATGTATTTTAGCGGCCATCGACCAAAAATCAGCATTATCGTCTTCCAGACTGATCGCCTTTTTTATGAAGATCTGCGCTTCGGCTAACTCACCTTCCGACCACATAATTAATCCGGAACCATACCAGGCGCTGGAATTGAAATCATTGAGACGAATGGCTTTCTGGTAGTTAGTAAGCGCCTCACTGTATCTGTCGGTATTTAAAAAGCATTCGGCTAAATAACAGTATGCATCGTCGTTTTCCTTATCAAGTAGCAGATATTCCTCGTAGCATTGAATCGCTTCTTCAAACTGGTTATTATTCGCTAATGCGTTGGCTTTGTTAAAATGGGCATGAAGAAAATCTTCATTTATAACAAGAGAATAATCATAAGCTTCAATCGCTTTCTCGAACATTCCCATACGATTGTAGGTGATGCCAATGTTATACCAAACGGAGTGATTAAACGGATCAATATTTAAATACTTGTCGTAATATGCAATGCTATCTTCAAAACGCGAATGTTTATCGCAATAGTATCCTAATTCGTATAATACAATTTCGTTTTGCGGATTATCCTCGAAGGCTTTTTCAAGATATTTTATAGCCAGTGCTGTTTCTCCGGCCTGACCAAATGAGATGCCAATATTGTAAAGTGTTTCGTCAGGTTCATCAATAGGCATTGAAAGTGCCTGTTCGAAAGCTTCCACAGCTTTACTAACATCGCCTAATAAATTTAGAGCTCCACCTTTGGTTAAAAAAAGATCAGCATTATTAGTTTCAATTTTCTCGACCAGACTCAATAATTCGAGACATTCTTCCAACTTACCTTCATGCATAAGTACCTGCGCCTTACAAATTTTAATGGAAACTGAAGACGGATGAAGCCTTAGGCCTGCATCCACTGCTTTTTTTGCAAACTTAATTTTCCCAGACTCAAGGAAATGATCCACAATACCTTCTACTTCAGATACATCAAAGTATTTTGAAGTATTGCTTTTTACCATCTTTTTGAAACGTGTTACTGCCTCCTGAAAATCATCCTCTTCAAAGTTATCTCTGGCGTCCTCGTTCATAAATTCTCATTAAAGGTTGCAAATTTAAGAATACTTTTCGAAACAGAGTCATTTTGTCTGATGCTCTTTTCTTAATAGATCATTAACTGTTTTTACTGGATTAAATGTTTCGAGCGGAACCTCAACAAAAATTGTATTCCAGTCTGACATCGATCCGTT
>Ga0302296_1001515_pt1 | contig 16592 bp, 15 predicted proteins | sample III_Fen_N3_1_FD_194546 | JGI IMG/M metagenome (GOLD analysis project Ga0302296, IMG submission 194546) | Peat permafrost microbial communities from Stordalen Mire near Abisko, Sweden - III_Fen_N3_1 | ecosystem: Environmental > Terrestrial > Soil > Wetlands > Permafrost | place: Sweden: Abisko...
GTAAAAAAGGAAATGAATCCAATCAGGAGAATTGAACCTCAGTCATTTTAGAATCTTTTGAATGAGGAGTGGATAAACTTTTATTGGTCTTTGAACTACTTTTTCCCATTTCTTCCAAAACTTCTTTAATTGCAGTCAACAGATTTTCAATATCTTGCAAATACAATTGACCAATATTGCCAATCCTGAAACTGAGTAATTCTTCTATTCTCTACGACCATTGATTCGGAACGGTATCAAGCTTGAAGAGGGGCCGAACATGTAATTTTTTTTCCAATTCCACTGGAATGCGAGCCTACTCAATACCAAAAAGAATGTCGTTCTTTCTAAACACGTTGATACGTATATCTTTTTATGACCATCTACTTACTTCCGGAGAGGTATTGGTGATTTTTTGTTTCCAGTTGTAATGAACCAATTCTGAATTAAACGAGCCATCTTCGTACAAATCAATGATAGCATACAAGGGAGGAAATTCCTGATAATTGCCCTGCCACCATGCACCACAAGCTGCACCGTTGCACAGGTAGTCAATACCTAAATAGTTGGCTTTATCTGCCAAATGAACGTGTCCACTGATGGCCAACTTGATGTTTGGATAATCGGAAAACAGGTCTTTTATTTTTCGTGCATCAATATGCATCCATGCACCGGGAATGCTCCAACTGCCTAATTTTTCATTATCGCCGTCAAAAAATACTGAAGTTGAAATAATCGGAATATGCGAGACTATGCAAACCGGAGTTTTCGCAGGAGTTTTTTTTAAATCATTTTCGAGCCATTCAAACTGCTCTTTGTCGAGCTTTGCGATGTACGAATGGTTTTCTGTGTCCCGGAATGAACTGTCGAGAAAAATGAAATGCCAGCCTTTTTTATCCATACTGTAATATCGATGGGGAAGATCAAGTTCTTTAACTGCCCAGTTTTTACCAAAAAGCGGATCACTTTCTATTTCAGTAGCTTTTAAGCTCCATCCCCAAACATCGTGGTTTCCAATACAGCTAAAGAGATCGTATTTTAGTTTCGAACGATAATATTGGCGCCATGAATCCCATTGGGCGGCTGTTTCTTCCTTACTGCGCTTCAATGAATCCATGACATTGTCGCCTGTATTAATCACAAAATCGGGCTTTTCGTCCAGCGAATGAATCTCTTCCAGGAGATTCTGAATGCCTCTTTCCGGAACCGAACCTGGGTGAATATGCATGTCGGTCAGATGCACAAATCGTAGTGACCGCTTATTCGTCTTACGTTCACTTGCCTGAAGGTTCAAAGTACCGGTTCCTAATAGCCCAATAAAAGATGTGGTGAGGAAATTTCTTCGTTTCATAGGTTGTTTAGTTGATTTGTTGCATTTGGCAAACTACATGACGATTGGTGACCATATAAATGCTGCATTAATTCAATCCAAACTTAGGATATCCGTAGAAGTGATACGTTATGAGATTGTTACCAAAGTGGTGGCCCAAAGTTATTAATCAGCTAAACAACGATTACACCGCGTTGCAGATTGGTTAAGAAATGAAATCGAACTGAAATAATTAATCAATTTGTAACAATTAAGCACCAAATTCAGTAGTATTAAGTTGATAATTAATTTTTTAGAACTAAATTTAGCAAAATATTTTATACGAAAAATCATGAAGGATTTAAACAAAATTGAAGAAGGTGAAAAGGCTTCAGACAATCAAAATGATTCTGCAAAAGAAACAGCTAAGGCAAAACGGTTAGGAGTTGCAACTGAAGGCAACGCAGAGTCCAAAGAGACAAAGACGGACAACAAAAAAGCCACAAAAACCGATGCAAAAATTGCAGTTGAGAAATCGTCAAAAAAGGAAAAAGCTGAGACAGAACCGATGGTTCAAAATGTGTCTGTCGTTGATTTGAAGGAAGAACAGGAAAACGCAGAACCGGATAAAAAGCAGAAAGAAAAGATAAAAGTCATAAAAAAGAACACTAAAAAGGCGGAAGAAAAGGTTGATAAACTGAAGATCAAAGTTAAAAAAGCGAAAAAGAAAGAAGTTAAAAAAAGCAAACTTAATGGTTTGAAAGAAAAATTAGAAAAGGCGCTTGATCAACTCAAGACGAACATCAAAAAGCTCAAAAAGGCAAAAAAATAATGTGTTCTACTTTCATATATTTGAGTAAAGATCACATACGGAATCCTATATAAGAAGGTAAAGCTAAGCGGTTTGGATCAGTCATGGAAGTGGAATAGATAATATATTAAAGAACACCCAACCTTATATTGTTGGGTGTAATAATGAATACAAAATTCACAATTTACTTACGACCACTCTTATTTGCGAAGAGTGAGACCCACAAATCTTTTCAATCCACGTGTCTCCTGTATGACATAATTGTATCGTTTATGAAGTATTATTATTTCTCAGTTAGATACAAAACCTATTCAGCTTTCATTAAAATACAATTCGAAATAATTATTGAACATTCGAATTCAATACTGTAAATCATTCAATATCAGCAACCGTAATCTCCTGGTTTTTAAATCGGAAGGTTGCATTCGCAAATTATCTGGAAACAGTTTTCTTCGAGGAGGTAACCTGTAGATCTTGTTAGGAAATGGTCAACTCAGATATGAGGATAGAATAGTTGTTACAGGAACTAGACGTAACATCTTGAATGAGTTTCAATGAGGCAAAATACCTCTTTATTTACCATAACTGCTTCAATCCAGACTTTTTTTTAACAAATTGTAATTCTTGCTTAATTTCTTCTTCACTAAAGTTTAATAACATCTGGACAGCTTTGCACGATAAAAAACCAAATTCAAATTAAGAAGAATTTTATTATGACAAGAAACTTTATTGATCAAATTTTGAAAGCAAGAATGCTTACAAAATTATTTTTCCTTTCACTAATACTTGTATCTGCTACAAGTTGTAAGGAATTAGAAAATGATGAGACCCCAGTTCAATCTACTATTCAGTTCGTTTATACCTCAGATGCGCATTTCGGTATAAAAAGAGCTACTTTCCAAGGTGGCACCAATGTTGATGCAAGTGTGGTAAATGCGAAAATGGTAGAAAAAATCAATACTCTTTCTACTCTAGTTCTACCTGTAGACAATGGAGTCAATGCAGGAAAAGTTATCGGAGGCATCGACTATTTCATAAATACTGGTGATATGGCCAATCGGGAAGAAACTGGAATTCAAAGTTCAACTGCATCGTGGACACAGTTTACATCCACTTACATTAACGGTCTGACGTTGAAAACTAGCACTAACCAAAACACTCCTATATTGTTGTTGCCAGGAAATCACGACGTAACTAATGCCATTGGGTTCTACAAAACGATGGCACCTCTTACTGATAATGGATCAATGGTAGGAATCTATAATTACATGTTCCCTACAGCCACGAAAACTGTGGCGACCTACAATTATTCAACCGACAAAATTCATTATTCAAAAGATGTTTATGGAGTTCACATGGTTTTTGTAAATATGTGGCCTGATGAAACTGAAAGAACATGGATCGAAAGCAATTTGAAAACTGTAAGCAGTACCACTCCTGTTATTTTGTTTACGCACGACCAACCAACTGTTGAATCGAAACATTTTACGAATCCCAACGGAGTTCACGACATTAACGCAACCGATAAATTTGAAAATCTTATTCCTGAAGTTTTTAAGGATGGAACAAAAATTACTGACCCAAGTACCCTGGAACAGAAATCATTTGTAGCCTTTTTAAAATTACATCCAAATATCAAGGCTTATTTTCACGGAAATGATAACGAAAATAAGTTTTACGATTACAAAGGACCGGACAACGATATTACATTGAAAACATTCCAGGTTGATTCTCCAATGAAAGGCAACTTCTCTGCTACCGATGAGACAAAATTGTCATTCCAGTTAATCTCAATTGACACTAAAACCAAAACATTGACAGCACGCGAATGTCTTTGGAATTCAACACCAACAAATCCTTCTTCAGCAATTGTCTGGGGAGCCAATGTAACAATTTCACTTCAGTAGTGATACCTATCTAATAAAAAGCGAAGAATAATCCGAAAGTTTTATTCTTCGCTTTTTGCATAATCTGTTTCCGCTGTTTTTGTTTTTCAACCTTCATTTCAAGGCGTTGTGCACTTTCCTTTTCGTCATTCCAGGAACTACAATCCAATTGTAAAAGACAGATGAATACTCAATTGTATCTTCAGTTTTCAGTACAAATACCTTAAAAAGCTTTGGGAAAATATCAATTCTCTTAAATACAAGAAATTGAGTCTCAATCCATCAAATACCTCTCGCAAATATTTTTTGAAACTGTTAATTTCAGAATCGAATTCAGGTGTAATAAACCCAAACTCTTTATCGATAATTTATCTAAAAATGAGCGCTTGAGAAAGACACTTTTCTTTAGATAAATTGGGGATAACTTTTTAATTTCCTGATATTTTATCCCATAATACAACCCGGAAGTTAGCGGTCATTATAAAGACCAGCCGAGCAACAAACATTTAGACTACAAAAAAATAAATAATACAATTACAAAAGAATCGAAATTATTAAAACCAAATTTGGAGACAGCTAAAACTCTACATTATTTAGGCAGAATTCAATTTTAAATACTAAACTTCGCTGACTTTGAAAAAGGACATAAAAACCAAAGACCAACTACTTTATTATTTTTTCATCTTTGGAAGACATCGAACATTTAATTTTAAATAAATATCACTAACAATTTTAAACAAACCATTATGATAGTTATTTACATAATACTAATCCTTTCCGTCATTGCCTTGGCAATTTATTTTGTCATCAAAAGCGTTGACTTTAGAAAATTCTTAACAGGTGCATTTTTTGTAAGTGCAGGTATTCAACTTTATCTTGCCTACGCAAAAGTATCTATACCAGTTTTAGGGACAGACATTATACAGAATTCTGAACTAGGCTATACAAGAGGTGTTTTACATCTTTTGCTTTGCTTAGTTTGTTTCTACTTTGGATTTATTAAAAAACCTAAACAATAGACAATTAAAAATAACAACGAACTGCTAACGTTTTGCGGTCATTGTAACGGACTACACAAAACAAAGTAACAGACCAAAAATATAATGGCAAAAAACGCAGGAAGAGTAACGACAAAGAATATTTTCTTTAAAAATCAGGAAATGAACTTCACAGTTCTTCGTGCTTTGATGGGAGTATATGATGACGGTGCAACTATTGGAGAATGTTTACGAGTTGTTCAAAATACTAAAAATGGCGACAACGAAACTTTTATTAAGGAATGGCAATCGATTGGAAATCTAAATTTGGAAAGAGCAATTATTGCAACAGACAAGGGAGATTTAATAAGAGCAAGAGAAAATTATTTTCGAGCCTCAACCTATTTTAAATCGGCAATGATTACTCTCAATCCGCTTGACAACAGACACAAGGACTTTTGGAAACTTTCAGTTGACTGTTTTGAAAAAGCAGGAACTTTACTTGAATGTCCAATGGAGATAATTCAAGTAAAATTAAATGATAAGACGCTTCCTTGTTATTTTATACCAGCAAAAAAGGACAAAGCGTGCCCAGTTATATTTCTCGTTACTGGCGGAGAAGGGTCTAATACAGAAATGTATTTTTGGATGGGAGCATATGCACTAAAAAATGGATATAGCGTTTTTTTGTATGAAGGACCGGGTAATTTTTCGACAATGTATACAAGCGGACAAACAATGATGCCGAACAGCGAAGTCCCCATTGGTAAAGCATTGGATATTCTTTGTAGTAGACCCGATGTTGATGTTGACTGCATTGCAATGTTTGGAATTAGTTTTGGCGGTTATTTAGTTGCCCGTGCTGCAATTTTCGACAAAAGGATAAAGGCTTTAATACCCAACTCTCCTTTGACAAATATTCACAAAATGCTTATAAGCGTTTTTCCAAATTTTATTTTTATGCTACCTGACTGGTTACTAAATTTCATTAAAACATACTTAATGAGTTATTCGGACAGGGCAACACTTGACCTGTTGCTTTGGGAAGGAGGCACAAAAACTTTTAAGGACGGAATAAACATTCTTAAAGCTTATTCAATCGAAGGACTTGAAAGCAAAATCACTTGCCCAACTTTAGCTTTGGCAGGGGAAGGAGAAGGTAAAGAATTTGACAAACAAGCTAAAGACTTTATAGGAAATATTAGTTCGCAAGAAAAGACACTCCGTATTTTTACAAATGAAGAAGGTGCAGGTTCTCATTGTCAGGTAGACAACCACAGACTGATGAATGAAGTCGTAATAACTTGGTTAAACAAACTATGGAAACTAAATTGACAAAACTCGGGGATGAAAAACAACGAACCGCTAACAGCCGTTAGCGGTCATTGTGCCGTGACACCGAAACCTTCCTACAAATGCTCAAAAATTAGATTTTGAAATTATTTTGAAAATTATTTGCGTAGTTAAATAACTTCATATATATTTGTAGTCAAATAACTACACAATGAATTTAAGACGAGACGTATTTCAAGCAATTGCAGATCCAACAAGAAGAGCGATACTTGTGTTGTTAGCTTCTCAATCAATGACAGCAGGAGCTATTGCTTCAAACTTTGACACCGCAAGACCCACAGTTTCAAAACATTTACAAATCCTTACGGAATGTGAATTGTTAAAACAGGAGCAACAAGGCAGAGAGATGTACTATCACTTTAATCCGGAAAAGATGAAGGAAATAGCCGAATTTATTGAACCATTCCGCAATATGTGGGAAGATAGATTTAATAAATTGGAAAGTATTATGAAAAAACAAAAATAGATAAATGGAACTAAAAACAAAAGTCATTGCCGAAGATGGCAAACAAGATTTACTTATTACAAGGGAATTTGAATTGCCTGTAGAATTGCTTTTTAAAGCATATGTAGAACCTGAAATTGTTGAACAATGGATGGGAACAAAAGTATTGAAACTTGAAAATCAAAAGTATGGTGGTTACTTATTCGAAACAATTGACCCAAAGGGAAATAAATACAGGTTCTCTGGAGCAATACACGATGTTGTTTCAAATCAAACAATCATTCGGACTTTTGAGTTTGAAAATATGCCCTTTGGCGTACAACTTGAATTTTTAGAATTTGAGAAACTAACCGACAACACAAGCAAACTTACAATGCATTCAATATATCAGTCTGCAGCGCACAGAAACGAAAATTTAAAATTGCCGTTTTCATACGGTATTAATGTGGCACATAACAGATTACAAGAAATAGTTAACAATTTAAAATAAAATGGAAAAGAGAAACAAAATTATTTATTGGATTGCCACAAGCCTATTGGCAGTTGGCATGTTGCAAAGTGGAATCTTTGCAGTGCTCAGATCAAAACAGTGGGTTGACTTGGTAACTAACCTGGGTTATCCAGTTTATTTTTTGTCTATTCTGGGAGTGTGGAAAATTCTTGGAGTTATAGCTATTTTAATTCCACGTTTTACACTTGTTAACGAATGGGCTTATGCTGGTTTCTTTTTCGCAATGACGGGTGCTTTAGTTTCACATTTGGTAATGGGCGATGGTGGTAAAGCAATCTTTGCACCACTTTTTCAGATCATTTTTATAATCCTGTCCTGGTATTTTAGACCTGTGGATAGAAAAGTCATATTATCAATCAATTAAACATGAACAAGTACTAACGTCAAGAGGTTGATCTTTAATCATTCAAAGATTTCAAACCATAAGTACAGATTTCAATTGTTAGAAAATATTAAAAAGTAAGAAAATGAACTACATTGTTGATTTTAAAAACGTGACTACGGTCGGCTTAGAGTCGTCACCTGTAGCAGAAGAACTTGCTGGTTTACGCGCTAATGAAGCACGTTACTTTATGAACAAATACAACCATCAATTTACCGTGATTACGGCTGACGAAAGCCATGAGTCCCTCGATTATGTGAACCGGATTTTGAAAATAGAACGCGATATTGAATTTGCAGCCAAACCTTTGGAAACGTCGCATTTTCAAGTGGAAAATATCCGATGGACATACGTTTTTTATGAGGATGGACTTTCGGTCAATATCCTTTATACGGTTGATGATCCTAAAAAGCGCGCCGTTGGGTTTAAGCTTTCAGAAGGGATGGAGGTGCCAAAGGAGTTGAACGGAAGGTTTAAATTTGCCAGACAGAAGTCTAAACTAGCTGGAACAATTCGGGGATCTTTTTTTGTAATTAAAGGGGAATATTGAATCAAATACGGCAACAATCCTCCGTTGCCTGCAATTGACGACACCCGATTTCATGAATAATTCGATTGAGTTGTGATTTTTCCCAAACATTGAACACTAATAACGTAGAACAATGTTTTTATATTTATTTATGGATAAAAAAGACACTTTCATAAAAGCAATTAATAAGAATATAGGACTTATTTTTAAAGTGTCTTCAATTTACACACATAATAATGAGGACAGAAATGACTTATCCCAAGAAATTATATATCAACTTTGGAAATCATTTGACTCTTTTCAGCAAAAGTCAAGTTTAAGTACTTGGATGTATAGAGTGGCTATGAATGTAGCTATACACAATCTGAAAATGACTAATAGAAAAGTTTCGACAATACCCTTGGACGAACAGTTTATAAATTTTCAAGATATTGACAACAGCGAAATTGAAAAGAAATGGGAACTATTAAGGCGGCATATCGAAAGCTTAAATTTACTTGACAAGGGGATTATCATTCTTTATTTAGATAATAAAAGCCACGAAGAAATCGCGCATATTATAGGCATTTCTAAAAGTAATGTTGGGACAAAACTTTCCCGAATAAAGGAAAAATTAAAAAAACAAATTCTTAACTCATAATAATTATGGAACTTGATGATTTCAAAAATACTTGGGACGAAATAGGTAAACAAGTAGAAGAAAAACAAAATTTTAATCCCAAAATACTTAATAAAATGAGCAAAAGTAAATTTAATTCAAAACTTCAAAAAATAGCGATCCCAGAAATAATTGCAAGTATTATTTGTGTTGGAAGTGCTATTTATATCGGCTTTCAATTTAATCTTTTAGATACAAGCCTTTTCAAGTTTATTGGTGTGTCAACAATTTTACTATTTATACTTCTACCTGCAATTAGCTTATTTAGTGTTCAACAATTATACAAGTCTATTGATATCAATAAATCTTATGCAGAGACATTAAAAGAGTTTGCAGTTCAAAAAATGAAATTTTGCAAATTGCAAAAACTAAACATTACCATGAGCTATCCACTTTTAGCGTTACTGATGATTTTAGTAACAAAGTTGTTTGGGAAACATACTAATGATGAAAATGCCTATTTTATGATATTTGGTTTTTGTTTTGGGTATGTTGTTTTGCTATTCTTTTCAAAATGGGTATTTAAAAAGTATAACGGAATAATACAACAAACAGAAGACTTATTGAATGAATTAACGGCCTAAAACGACAACTGAAGGCAACACCGTATATAAGCAATGGCTTGGTCAGTCCACACTTGGAAAATCCTGCGGACTTCCCAAAGCCAGTTTTTGTCTGGAAAGGTTCGTGCCGAAACACGCCACAGCTCATATACATAAACGTTGCCACGTCGGGGTATTATATTCTTACTTTTTTAAGATGTACTTGTATATTGTTTCTCCTTTATGGTCAATAAAAGAAAACGTGAAGCTCTCCTGAGTAACTGAACAAACGGTAAAACCAGGATTTGGATTACAAAAAAGGGTGCCATCTGTTTTATTTACCTTTCTGGATTGTGAAGCTGAGGAATTGACAATATAGTTCACCGTCTTTCCTTCGGGTTTTAAATGCTGAAAATTGTGAATATGACCACAGATATAGACATCAGCCTTTCTGTTTTCAAGGATCGTTCCTAGTCTTTTTTGCATATCGGTGCGCTCAGTTTCTGCCTTATCTGTATCTGCATAGACGGGGTGGTGTCCGATAACGATTTTCCAACGATCTTTTGATGAGACCAAAGTTGAGTCTATCCATTTGAGCTGCTTCTCTATATTTTGCTTTCCAGCGTCGGAGTACTCGCTCCCAGACCGATATTTATCAATCAGTGGAGCAGTGTCAATAAATACAAACAAACATTTATTCCCGTTTTCGACAATGCTTTTTTCGATAGAATAATACCTGGCCGGCGCTTTCCACCGATCGGATAGCTTTGAATAATCTAAAATAGCTTGAACGCTACCGTGATATTCATGATTTCCAGAAACGACATACCAAGGTGTATTTATTAAAGAAGTTGCAGTATATATATTTTCAAATTTATCTTTCCATTCACTATCCTCCGTGCTTTTCACTCCATCGTCGTGAATCGGATCTCCGGCAACAGCAATGAAGTTAATCATGTTGAATTCTGCCTCTTTACCCATAAGAGTTGCGATATTTTTTTGCTCAGAGACTCCTCGTCTCCCCATATCATTGGCAACCATAAAATTTAAAGCATTTGAAGGTAACTTTTCGGGATTGATCAGCACTTGAGCATTTACCGAAAAAACCCATATAAGCAATATCAAAAAAATACTTGAAGCCCTTTTCATAGATTATATTTTTTTATGTTATTAAATACAAAGAGGTTGTCTCAACTATTTTGATTTTTGAGACAACCTCTTCTATTTCAATTAAGATTATTAGTTTGTTCCATAAGCACCAAAGCGTGCAGCCGGAACCGGAGTTTTGTATTCAGTTCCGTTAACTGTTAGCCCTGTTGTAGCAAAATATGGGGTATATACTCCCGTGAAACTTGAATATGCTCCTGTTAATACCGGAGAACCTGCCTGAACGTGGAAATTCCAGTTATTGTCGTAAGTGTAGCTAGTCAAAGCAACAGTACTGAATCCATAATTTACAAACTTTGGATCTTTGGCGCTATCGCCTGCTGACGTGCTAACAGGACTGTGTTCATCAACTTTAGGTGTACTTAGTCGACCATCATGATAATAAGTGGCTTGTGCAGAAACATATCCCATATAGGAAGTCATGTATAATGGATTATCCTGTGTCAGGGTGCTTTGCTGCGAACCCGATGCATAGAAGTTATAGTCAATAACTGAGTTCTTATCGGCGCCACCAGCTGATGGTCCTGGTTGATCCAGTTTTGGTGTCATAGCCATAAATTTGGCGTTCACGAATAAATTATTGAAAACACTTACTAAAGCTCCTTTTTCAACATAAGCGCCACCACCTTTGATGCCATTGCGTCTCCAACCTGAATTGATAATGGTATTATTAAATGCTCTGACAAGAGCTTGGCCTCTGCCTGCTGCATCATCCTGACCTGATGACGAAAGTTTTAAGCCATTTGTGTTGGGTGAGAAGATCAGGTTAAAGGCAGCATCCACTTTACAACCCGCTTTCATGTTGATGGCTTCTCCTCCGGTTTCTCCAATAGCCATAAACGTATTGTTGGCAATAATTCCCTGGCCACCTATAAAATACAAAGCATCAGAACGGCCATTGCGGAAAATACAGTTCGTGACTACATATTTACCCAGTGGATTATTAACTGTGATGTGAGGAGTAATATCGCCGCCTGCTGTGTAGATTCCGGCCAAAGCCGAAGGGGAATCGGCAACAACATCGCCACCTGTATATTCCATAATAACGTTATCGAATAACATTTCGGGACAATCTTTGGTTGCAACAATGCCTCCCCAAAGTCCACCAAATGTGTTTGCAGCAATACGTTTGCTTGCAGCAACTGAGAATAGAATTGGATTGGTTTTTGTCCCTTTGCAATATAATTTTCCGGCTACTATAAATTCGATTTTGGTTTTGCTAACACCAACTCCATTATCGTCAAAAATCACCTGAACACCTTCTTCAATGGTAAGCGTTTGTCCTACAGGAACAGTGATGTGTCCTGACACATTTATTGTTGCATTTTTCTCCCAAACACCCGATACATTTCCGGCTATGTTATTAAGCGTAGCCCATGATACAGTAACATCACAGGTTGCTTTTAATAAACTGTTTCCGACAGAAGTAACACTAATTGTAGTATTACCTACAGCAACAGCGGTAACAACACCTGTATTGTCAACTGTTGCTACTTCTGGTTTTGAAGAAGTCCAGACCACTTCTTTGTTTGTGGCGTCTGCAGGAAAAAATGAAGCCGTTAAAGTTTCGGCAATGGCAGGTTTTAGCGTGGTTGAGGTCTTGGATAATGTAATCCCAGCAAGATCAACTGTGTCGTCTTTTTTGCAACCCATAAAAAGAGTTGTCCATAAAAGCACTAAAGAAAATAGAAATAGCTTCTGTTTCATGATGGTTTTTTTATTAATGGTTATTAAAATTTACATCGAATTCCGATTGAAATATTTTGTCCGTAAAATTCTTTCCTGGCTACAATTCCTTTCTGATATCTTTCAACATTGGCAAAAAGCGCATTTTCGTCAGTTCTTTTTTTGTATTGAATCATTGGAGAATTAAGAAGGTTCGAAGCTTTGGCAAATAAGGCCAAACCCGATTTAAATCGTTTTTCAACTGAAGCGTCCATCTGAGCATAAGCTCCCTGCCAGGTATCGTCATTTAAATAACTTGAAACAATAATAAGTCTGTCACCGGTGTAGGAAAAGGAAAACTGTCCGTCCCAACTGTTGCGTTTGCCTTTAAAAAGGATTGAAAAGTTAGCTACATGTTCCGCCTGACCAAACAAGGGTCTGGTTTGATCAACATGCAGGGTAATGATGTTGGTCTCAGCATTTGGATCAGGGTTTGGAATATCTTTCTTTTTTGAGGTGGTGATATCGGAGTTGGTATAGGTGTAATTTGCTTTAATCCCAAACCAACCGAAATATTTGATAACATCAATCTCAACCCCGTAATTGTTGGCATCGCCGTAATTCATGGGCATATAAAACAAATCCTGACTATTATAACTCATGAATCCAAATTCAATCGGGTCTTTTATTTTTTTATAGAATAAGCCAATCATATATTGCTCTGAGGGACGTGGAAAATACTCGTATCGGAGATCAAAATTATAGGCTTTGGTATGTTTTAAGTCGGGATTACCACGTTCCTTATATTCATCGCCTATAATGCTATAAGGGACAATTTCGAAAAAACTTGGACGATTGATGGCCTTCGCATAGGACACCCTCAAGTTGGCATCCTTATGAACCAAATACTTCAGGTTAAAACTTGGAAGAACATCAACATATTCCTGATTTCCTTCATTTCTTGCGCCTTCGGTAGTAAATTTTAAGTTATACCCTTGATTGGTATATTCTGCTCTCACTCCTGCAACTAATTGGATGTTCTTTAGCGAAAGTTTTTCCATGATATAACCGGCTCCGATTTTTTCGGTGGCGCCATAATTGAGTGGATCGCTTAAATTCCAGCTGGGAACAATAAATTTTATCTCGTCAAAATTGTTGTAATCAACCCCTTTAGTTATCTCTCTCGGATTCGGTTTCGATTCGTCGAAAGGCTTGAAATGATATTCGTTAAAATAGCTTCCACGAACCTTATCCCTGTACATTCCACCGGCAGAAAGGTCCAGAGCTGTTTCGGTGGCAAATTTCAAACTGTACAAAAGATTAGCATAACCTGAAATATCTTTGTCGGAGTTGTGTTCCCATCGACGCGAGGCTCCATCATTCTGATCGATACTGGTTAAGCCATTTATTATTAGTGCATTAATCTGTACATTATCAGGGGTTTCATTCATTGCATTGCCGTAAGACAACGACCAGTCAAGCTTAAGTTTGGAATCACTAAAGTTATCGAAGCCTTTTAGCGTGGAATTCAGTATTGTTTGACGGTTCCACCTCATACGCGTGGTTTCAGAGCTATAAGAAATTGCGTCTCTGACCTGTAAATTCCGGAAATCCATGTAAGCGTTGTACCACATCAGTTTATGATTGTCCGACAATTTCATATCGAACTTGGCGTGAAGACCCAACCGAGTTTGCTGATTGGAGAAAAATCGATTCGTTATATCCTGCTGATTGCTGGAGTTTGTTGTTGATGTACTGTATACATCACTTGAGTTTGCCCGTGCACTTTTTTGATAGCTTCCGGCCAGTATAACTCCCAATTTCTCTTTCAAAAAACGGTCGCCAAACGAGAAACCACCTGATAAATTCGGAAGGGCTGTTTTTGAATTAAGATGAAGATTCTTTGTTGTAAAATCTTTCATCTGAACCGGGTATGCAAGTCCATATTTTTCGTTTGGCGATTTGGCACTTATAGCCGAAAAATCAAAGTACTGGTATTTGTTGTTAAAAAAAAGGGTGTTGTACCCCGTTGATAAATTGGCTGTGAATTGCCTGTTCGATGGAGCATCTTTCATAACCATGTTAACTGCACCTCCAATACCATCACCTTCCATATTGGCAGTAAGGGACTTGCTAACTTCAAGGCGATCGAGAAGTTCAGAAGGGAAAATATCAAGAGGAACAAAGCGGTTTTTATTGTCCGGACTTGGAATCTTCATTCCATTTACCATGGTATAGTTGAAACGTTTGTCCATGCCTCGTAAAATGGCATATTGACCGTCACCGGTTGCATTCCGTTCGAGAGTCACCCCCGACATGCGTTGAATAACATTAGCTACGGTCAGATCAGGTGAAAGCTCAATGGCTTTTGCACTTATTACATTTAAAACCTGAATTGAATTTCTTTCTGAACTGCGTGCGCTGATTTCGGTATTTTGTTCTTTGCGGGCAACTACTGTAACCTGATCGAGTTCTTCAGTAGAAAGGCTCAGGCCAAAATCAAGTAATTGAGTATCATTTCCGGTAACCGTAATTTTACTCTCAAAAGTCTGATAGCTGATATAGCTACAGCTGATGGTGTAATTGCCTTTGGACACATCTTTTATCACAAACGAACCATCCAAACCAGAGACTGTTCCACGCTTCAGTTCTTTAATGAATATGTTAGCCCCAACCAGTTCTTCTCCGGTTTTAGCATCTTTGGCACGCCCCTTTATTGTTGTTGCCTTTAAGCTTGAAAAAGTGGAGAAAAACAACACCATACAAATTAAATATCTACACATATTATCCCTCGAATATTTGTGCAAGGTTAAAGCGAAAATAAAGAGCCTCCAATGGTTATTTTAACAGAAAAGTGATAGTACTTTTCACTACGACTGGCTAAAAATACGCTAAGTATTGTAACTCAAATGATTTGAAAAACAGGCAGATAAGAGTGTGATTAAAAATTAATTTCAGTAATATTTTATTGGCTGAATATTAACCGATAATTAATCGTTCATCCTTGTTGATATAAAACTATTAGGATAAGTTTGAGGTTAACTTTATCTGAAAATTTGGAAACGCAATTAAAAAGAATCATTATCGCCGACGACCATGCCGTTGTTCGCACGGGGTTACAAATGATACTGGATGAAACCACCGATTTATGTATTTGTGGAGAAGCTTCGAATGGGTATGAATTACTTGAAAAACTCAAGACTGATAATTACGATTTGGTGATTCTTGACATTTCAATGCCAGGAAAAGACACCATCGATGTGCTAAAGGAAATTCAGGCAAGCTGGACCAGGCTGCCAGTGGTTATCCTATCAATGAACCCTGACGAAATATACGCTGTACGCATGATAAGGAATGGCGCTTCGGCCTATATCAATAAGGAAACGGATCCGCAACAGATTATCGCAATTCTAAGGGTTGTCCTTTCAGGTAAAAAGTATTTCACACAGCAACAAAGTGAGATGCTTGCCGAATTTGTGATCGAACCCGAGAAGAACACTCATGTATTGTTGCATGAAGCGCTTTCCGACCGAGAATTTCAAATCTTCTCCATGTTAGCTTCGGGAATGAAAAAATCGGAGATTGCCGGAAAACTTTCGATCAGTAAAAATACCATTGGAAACCATCGGAGCAATATTATGCACAAAATGAACCTGTCTAGCAATTCAGAGTTAACACGTTACGCGATTCAACACGGAATTATTAAATGAAAGCTACCTCTGCTCTGCACTCTTTTCTGTTTTGTTTTGTTTTGTTTTCTTTATTTCCCTCCTGTCAAAAGTTATCAGATAAATCTCAACAGAAACAAGCAGCCAACGAAATAAGCCAGTTGTTATACAGTAATGTTGATTCTGATTCGGTTAAATTACACCCTTCTTTTGATGAGGCTAAAAAAGCCCTTTTGTTGGCTCAAAAAGTCGGCAATGACACCTTAATTGTTCAATCAGGGCTTGTATTAGGATCCAACCTTCGGCTTCAGGGCAAAAACGACGAGGCTTTCGCTTTATTTCAAAACGCCTTGCAGTTAGCAAAAAAAATTGAATACAACCGAGGGATATGCCGGTCGCTCATCGAATCTGGAACGATCCTATACATTCGGGGAAAATATAAAGAATCCGGAGAATTATTCTTGAAGGCATTAGCCATTGCCGAACATGAAAAATACTTGGAATTTGAGGCCACAGCCCTTAATCAAATTGGGAAATACATGCATACCACGGGTCATTTTGACGAATCGGTTTCGTATTACAAACGCGCCATCGAAATTTACAAAAGCAACGGAAATATGTTGCAATCTGCATCGGTATTGCTAAGCCTTGGAAAAACGTATAACAATGATGGAAATTTATACATGGCTTTAAAATGCTATGTGGATGCT
>Ga0302296_1001521_pt1 | contig 16536 bp, 12 predicted proteins | sample III_Fen_N3_1_FD_194546 | JGI IMG/M metagenome (GOLD analysis project Ga0302296, IMG submission 194546) | Peat permafrost microbial communities from Stordalen Mire near Abisko, Sweden - III_Fen_N3_1 | ecosystem: Environmental > Terrestrial > Soil > Wetlands > Permafrost | place: Sweden: Abisko...
GGTGTCCCGACTGCAAATATTTCTCCTTGATTTTCTGAAAATGATCGAAATAGGGCGCTGAGAATTCTGTTTTTATCAACTTGGCGGAAATGCCCCAACTGGTTCGTAAACCAGTAATGATGTAATCGTTGTAGCGATCTTGCTCGGTCAGGATTTCGAATTCGCTGTACGGTTCATTGTTTTCAATGCCAGACAGGTATTCCGAAATTGAAGATACATTCCAGCGACGACTATTCAGATCAAACGAATGAGCCGAAGGACCAATTCCGAGGTACTTTTTGCTCTTCCAATACGACGAATTGTGCTTCGAATAAAGACCTGGTTTACAGAAATTCGATATTTCGTAATGCTCGAAACCGGCATCCTTTAATAGACGAATAAGTAGCTGAAATTGCTGAAGACTTAATTCATCAGGCAACTCTTTCAGAATACCTTTTTTGAGTTGGTCGTAAAAAACAGTTCCCTGGTGGTACATGAGGTTGTAGGCCGAAATATGTGGCACATCCAACTCAATAGCCTGTCGAATGTTTCGCTCCCAATCTTCCATATTCTGATTGGGTAAACCATAAATCAGGTCGATACTGATGTTTGAAAAACCAGCCTTTTTTGCCAATTTAACCGATTGAACGGCCTGTAATGAATCATGCCGGCGGTTCATCCGTTTCAGGTCGGAATCAGAAAAAGACTGAATACCTATACTCAACCGGTTGAAACCAATCTGCCTTAATTCTGAAAGCATTACCTCACTTAAATCATCCGGATTTGCTTCCATGGTTATTTCTGCTTCAGGAGAAACTTCAAAATTTAATCTGACAGTTTCAAGCAGATCTTCCAGCTCTTCAATCAGCAAAACAGAAGGAGTTCCACCACCCAGGTAAATCGTGTTTATTTCTTCAGAAACTAACTCCGAAGCACGGCATTCCAATTCCTTTTTCAAACCCGCCAATAACCTGGCCTTTTGGCTAAGATCAGTTGATTTAAAGAAATCGCAATAATGACAACGTTTTCGGCAAAATGGAATATGAATGTAGATTCCGGCCATTAAAATTAAAGTCTGATCAAATCTTCGAAGCCAGTCATATCCCCTAAAATTCCGGAGATCGTCGTTTCCTGGTAAAACTGCAACAGTTGTTCGCGAATTGGACCAAACCTACTATGAACCGGGCAAGGTTTTTCATTTTCAGCATGTATGGAACAGGGTTGAAGGCCAATCAGACAATTTAGGAAAAAGTCTTCGCCATCCACAATTCTGACAATATCATAGAGCGAAATTTCATCAGCACTTTTTCCAAGTCCAAAGCCACCGTTTGGACCTTTTGTTGAGACTAAAACCTTCTGTTTGACCAGATTTTGAAGAATTTTTCCTAAAAATGGGGTAGGGATTATTAAATCAGAAGAGATTTTTTTAATTCCTATTTTTGTTCCACCGGCTGAATACTTTCCCAGATAAATGAGTGCCCGAACGGCATATTTACAGGTATTGGATAACATAGGTTTTATTTTTTATTAGTCCATTGTTTACTGAATGATTGATCGGCCAGCTTTGGTAATTGTTTTTGTTCTCCTAAAGCGCTTGTTCCTAACAAAGCAAACATATTTTTTGTTTTACCTCCCAATAAATCCATCCTGCTGCGTTTTAATAAAGCAAATTTATAGCCTTTCATTCCTGAGTTCCATATAAATCCGCCATATCCTTTTCTGACAGCATTGCGGCGATTGATGAGCAACATGTGATGCAACGGTAATTTAACCGGACAAACCTCGGTACATTTACCACAAACCGAACAAGCAGAACTCAGGTGATTGTATTCTTTTAATCCCTTAAAAAAAGGAGTAATTACCGAACCGATTGGTCCGCTATAAGTTGCATCATACGTATATCCGCCAATATTTCTGTAAACCGGGCAAGCATTCAGACAAGCTCCGCAACGAATGCATTTCAATACCTCATATTGATCACGATCCTGGTAAAGTTCAGAGCGCTTATTGTCAAGTAGAATAACAATCATTTTTTCAGGACCATCCATTTCACTCTGCCTTTTTGGACCGGTAATGAGCGAATTGTAAACCGAAATTTGCTGACCTGTTCCATGTGCTGCCAAAATGGGCCACACCAGCCCCAGATCCTGCATACGCGGAATAACTTTCTCAATTCCGGCAATGACAATATGAATTTTAGGAAACGAAACCGACATCAACGCGTTTCCCTCATTTTCGGTCAAACAAATTCCGCCAACATCAGCAACCAAAAAATTGGCCCCGGTAATACCCACATCGGCAGTTGTAAATTTAGCCCGTAGTTTTTGCCTGACATAAGCAGTAAGGTATTCAGGTGCACTTCCTTCGGGAGTATTAAATTTTTCGGTAAAAAGTTCAGCAATATCCTGACGTGATTTATGCATACTGGGAGTTACGATGTGATAAGGTTTTTCGCCTGCCAGTTGCACAATGTATTCGCCCAAATCAGTTTCAAGCGACTCAACACCAATCTCTTCCAAATAATGATTTAACTCAATTTCTTCGGTAGTCATCGACTTGCTTTTCACTACCGTTTTTGAATTGTTTTCAATCATGATTTTCTTTACTGCTTCAATAGCTTCATTTGTATTTTCAGCCCAAATTACCGAAGCGCCATTCGCTGTAATATTTTTTTCGAACAGAAGTAAATGGTCGTGCAAATTAGTAATAGCCATCGATTTAACATACGAAGCACGTGCCTTAGCCAAATCCAGATTGGCGTATCGTTTCATGCCACGGTCAACTGCAGCATCGTATTTCGACATGTTGAATTTGATGGTTGCACGGTGTTTTAAGTCGAAAGCAATCTCTTTTGATTTTTTCAGAAATATTTCTTTCTGTTCCGACATTTTCTATACCGGTATTTTGTTGATTCTCTTCAAATGACGACCACCTTCAAACCCAGTGGCCAAAAAAACCTTCACTATTTCAACTGCTTCATCGTCTGTTATATAACGGGCTGGTAGAGCACAAATATTTGCATCGTTATGCAAACGAGCCAATTCAGCAATTTCGGGTAACCAACAGATTGCTGAACGTATTCCCTGGTGTTTGTTTGCAGTCATATTGATTCCATTTCCGCTACCACACAAGGTAATTCCTTTGTCGAATTCGCCTTTGCTTATTGCGTCGGCCAATGGATGAGCAAAATCAGGATAATCGCTACTTTCTGACGAAAATGCGCCAAAATCCTTAAATTCAATTCCTTGCTTCTGAAGGTATTCCAATACAGCTTGTTTTCGCTCAAATCCTGCATGATCGCAAGCTACTGCAATTTTCAAATTTTCCATATTTGTTAAAAATAAATTTCAAAATTAATACTTAAAAGTATTTTATTAGCCTATCGCTTCAATAAACTTCGAATATCGTTTTTTTCATAAAAAAATACGATTACTAAAAATGCAACGAACAGGCTTATATTCAATGTATATTGCATTATCAAAGAAGAAAAATGTAAAGAATCGGATAAAAAGTAAAATCCGATGGATATGGCTATGTATATAAGAATTCGTTTCAGGTAATATTCAACACGGTAATATTTCTGACCAACTATATACGAAATAATGGTCATTATCACAAAACAAATCAGCACGCCATAAGCCGATCCCATATAGCCCATGGTTGGTATAAGCAATACATTCGAAATGATAGTCAAAACGGCACCAATTCCGGCAATCCAAGCGCCCATCCAGGTTTTGTCCGACAATTTATACCAAAGCGAAAGGTTAAAATAGATACCCATAAATAGATTAGCCAATAAAACTGCCGGAACTACCTTTAATCCAGAGTGATATTCTGAACCAATGATAATTTTGAAAACATCAATAAAAAGGGTAATTCCCAAAAATATAAGCAGTCCGAAGATGACAAAATACTTCATCACATGCGCGTAAATCAAACGCGAATTGCTGCTTTTTTGATGACTAAAAAAGAAAGGCTCGAACGAATACCTAAATGCCTGAATAAACATATTCATCAACACCGCCAGTTTGTAATTGGCACCATAAATTCCAAGCTGTTCCATCGGCTTTTGATTGGCTGGAATCAACTCAGGAATTAAAATTTTATCGATGTTTTGATTTACCATCCCAAAAACTCCAACCAGTAGAATTGGAAAGGAGTACCAGAACATTTCCCTGAAAAGGCCCCAGTCAAAAACCAGTTTTATCTTCCTGATTTCAGGAATTAACATGATTAACGTAATAACAGAAGCTATCAGGTTTGAAATGAATACGTAACCTACACCAAATTCGCGATGGTATATTAACCGGATAAAACTATCAGGATGAGATTTCAGAATATACGGACAAACCGTAAGAAAAAATACATTGAAAAAGATATTGAAAAAGATATTGACCATCTTCAGTGTTGCAAACCTAAATGCTTTTCCTTCGAGCCGTAAATTAGCAAACGGAATGGCAGTTCCGGCATCAAGAGCAACTATAACAGCAAGCCATTTGATATATTGTTCACTGTTTGGAAAATCTAAAAAAGCAGCAAAATTTCCGGAGAAAATAAAAGCAATCAACACAAAAAGCAAAGAACTTCCAAACAGTGAAAACGCACTGGTAGAATATATTTTGTCGTTTTGTTGCGTTTTATTGGCATACCTGAAAAATCCGGTTTCCATACCAAAAGTGAGTATGACAAGCAAAAAAGCAACGTACGAATATAAATTTGTAACAACACCATACTCTTCAGGAAGAAAAATACGTGAATAGTATGGAACCAGCCACCAGTTCAGAAAACGACCGACTATACTACTCATGCCATAAATGGCAGTTTCTCCGGCAAGTTTTTTTAATGCCCCCACAATCTTAAAATTTTTGCCAAATATACAAACCTAATTCTTTTTACGTGTGCCAAAAATGATGTTGAAAGTCGATTGGTTTTAAAATGTTTTATATTTGAAGCTTGTTAAAACCAGTTATTAAATACATCAAATGAATTTTAAACTATTATTCGGCTTTGTTGTGTTAGCAATATTTATCAGTTCATTTTCATGTTCAAATAAAGCAAATCGTTCACGAAAGCCAGCCATTCAAATCAATATAGAAACTGTTCATAAAAAAATAGTTTATGGCGACGATATTAATATTGGTATTTCAGTTAAGCTAAAAGATGGTGAATTAAAGGAGACTAAAATTTTTGTTGACTCGGTTTTAGTAAATGCAACCAATAAAGCTGAATTTACCTATACACTTAAAAAATTTGAAAATATTGGCAAGCATCTCTTGAAAGCTGTTGCTGTTAAAACCGATGGGGTAGAGGGTACTTATTTTAAAACTTTTGAAGTTTTATCGAATATAGTACCCGAAAAATATGGCTATGAGTTAGTTAAGTCGTTTCCACACAATACAACCTCTTTCACCGAAGGTTTTGAAATACACAATGGTTTTTTATATGAAAGCACAGGTGAAAATGGAAAATCGATGCTTTACAAATCAAATTTGAAAACTGGAAAAGCAGTACAATCTGTAAAATTGGCTGATCGCTTTTTTGGTGAAGGAATTACTATTTTTAAGGATCATATTTTTCAACTTACATATAAAACTAAGGTCGGATTTGTTTATAAATTAGAAAATATGGCCTTGGTAGATAGTTTTCATTTCGAATCTGCCGAAGGATGGGGAATGACTCATGATGAAAAATACCTTATAATGAGTGATGGAACTAATATATTAACATACATTAATCCAAACACATACAAAATAGTAAAAAAACTTCAGGTTTATGATGATAAAAATCAAATGGTTTATCTAAACGAACTTGAATATTCTTCAGAAGGATATATTTATGCCAATCTATGGACAACAAACCTGATCGTAAAAATCGATTCTAAAACAGGAAAAGTACTTTCAAAAATTGATTTGGATGGAATACTTTCTATCTCAAATTCATCAAAGCAAGTTGATGTTTTAAATGGAATTGCTGTTGATCCGGATACAAAAAAATTATATGTAACCGGAAAATTATACCCTAAAATATTCGAAATTAAACTTGTTAAAAAAGACTAGGGGCATCTCCGTAGTGAATTTTACCCAAATGTTTATAGGCTAAATCAGTAACCTCTCTTCCTCTGGGTGTTCGTTTCATAAAACCTTCTTTTATAAGAAAAGGTTCATAAACTTCTTCAATGGTTCCAGAGTCTTCCCCAACAGCAGTAGCTATAGTTGATAAACCAACTGGACCACCTTTAAATTTATCGATAATTGCGGTCAAAATTTTGTTATCCATATCATCCAGCCCATATTTATCAATATTCAAAGCATCCAGAGCATAAAGTGTTATTTCAAGATCAATAGCACCATTACCTTTAACCTGAGCAAAATCTCGTACACGACGTAAAAGAGCATTTACAATTCGTGGTGTTCCACGGCTTCGTGTTGCAATTTCTACAGCAGCCTGATCGTCAATCTTCACTTTCAGAATAAAAGCAGATCTTTTCACAATTTTAGTAAGTATATCAACATCGTAATACTCAAGATGTAATTTAATGCCAAAACGAGCCCTCAGTGGACTTGTTAATAATCCTGAACGAGTGGTTGCACCAATTAATGTAAAAGGGTTTAATTCGAGCTGTATAGACCGTGCACTGGGTCCTTTGTCTATCATGATGTCTATTTTGTAGTCCTCCATTGCCGAATACAAATATTCTTCAACAATTGGGCTTAGACGATGAATCTCATCAATAAACAAAACGGAATTTGTTTCAAGATTGGTTAACAAACCAGCTAAATCACCTGGCTTATCCAAAACTGGTCCTGAAGTTAATTTTAAAGAAACTCCAAGTTCATTGGCAATAATATTCGAAAGGGTTGTTTTTCCTAAACCAGGAGGACCGTGAAGTAAAACATGATCCAAAGCTTCGCCACGCATTTTAGCGGCTTTGACAAATATTTTAAGATTTTCAACAATTTTACTCTGGCCACTAAAATCATCGAATTCAAGTGGTCGCAATTGTTTGTCAATCTCTATTTCATTATCAGTAAAAGATTCATCTCTGAAATCAAAATGTCCATTCATTTTTAGCTTTTAATCCTAGCCAAAAGTAAAAAAATTAAACTCGAAGTTTTAAGTATACAGACAGAATATATCAGGAAAAAATTTTGAGTTCAATGAATATTGATTTAAGTATTTCTATATCAAAAGGTTTAGACATAAAGTCATCCATTCCGTATGATATACATTTATCACGATCATTATCCATTGTATTTGCTGTTAACGCTATAATTGGTGTCCTAACTAAACTTGGATCTAAAGATTCAATCTCTCTAATTTTGACAGTTGCTTCCAATCCATCCATAACCGGCATCATAATATCCATCAAAATAACATCGAATTTTTGCTCCCTAAATCTTTCTATTGCTTCAACACCATCGTTGGCAATGATAACTTCGTGATTATACTTTTTTAAACTGAACGTTACAATACGTTGATTTAAAAGATTATCCTCAACCAGCAATATTTTTAATCTCTCTCCCATACAATTCAATATATTCAACGAATATAATATTTTTCATTAAAAAATAAAAGGCTTCTATAAAGATTTAATTTTTTGCATCAATATTAATATTTTATTGTTTTAAATGAAATTAAATATGAATATAAATATGGTCTGTTAGTATTAGTAATAAGTATTAAATTTTTTCTTGGATTTGTAGAAAATGGTTCTTTTTGTTTTTTTTTGAACGTGTTATTACTGCTATTTATATTTGATTATCAATAAATTATTTCAATTATTAACAATTGTCAGTTTCTTTAATGTTTGATAAAAAAGTGATTTGAATTTGAATATTTCTGTTAAAATGTTGTCTTATTATATTTCATTATTTGTGGTGTAATCTAAAAATTTCTCTGCATTACAATTTTCATTCAATATCTTTGTCTCAAATTCAAAAATTTGTTGGATAAATTTAAACAGTTTTATTTTTTAATGTTTATAATGCAGAATTTTAATTAGCTATAAGTGAATTTATTACAGGTATGGATAAAAGCTATAAACAGTTTGTTGATAAACTAAATGAGTATATTCGAAAATATTATTGTTATCAGTTAATCAGAGGTTTTATACTTTTTGGTTTTTTGATGGTAGTATATATTTGTTTTATTAGTCTGTTAGAATACTTTAATTATTTTAATCCAAAAATTAAATTAACTATATTAATAATAACGATTTTTATTACTCTCTTTATTTTTACTTATTTTTTGTTGATTCCATTACTTAAACTTTCAGGTAAAGGTAAACGACTTTCATATTATGATGTATCACTTTATTTAAAAAATACTTTTCCTGAAATAAAAGATAAATTGATTAATGTCGTTGAGCTTGCTAATGAAAATGATTTGGTTTATTCTAAAGAATTAAAAAGGGCAAGTATTGATCAAAAAATAAATGAACTTAATGTTTTTAAGTTTTCTGATGCAATTCGGTATAAGGATCTTAAATTAATATTTAGTTTATTTTTTAGTGTGTTACTATTAGTTGGTTTAATTTTTATTTTTTCCCCTGATTTTTTCACTGAAAGTTCGATTCGGTTGATTCATTTTAATCAACAATTTATAAAACCTGCTCCGTATACATTTGTTTTAGAAAATAAACAATTAAAATTTGTTACCGGAGAATCAATTGAATTGAAATTGAATTGTGTTGGAAAGAATTTGCCGGCAATGATGTATGTAAATATAGGTGGAAATAATTTTTTAATGAAATATGATGGAAAATCATTTAGATATACAATTGAAAATTTGAATAGTTCAATTTTAGTATATTTTACTGATAATCAATATATTTCTGAAGTATATAATATTACAGTTTTAAATAAGCCTTTTATTTCATTTTTTAGTGTAGAAATTAAACCACCATCATATACTAATTTAAATACTGAAACTTTTCAAAATATTGGTGATTTCAAAATTGCTAGTGGTACTCAAGTGAAATGGGTTTTTACTACAGTTGATACTGATTCTTTATATGTGGAGTTAAATGATAGTTCTAAAATTTTAGCAATTAGAATTAATAATTTATTTGAAGTTTCGCATATTTTTTATAAAGATAGTGAATATAAGATTGCTGTTAAAAATGCTAAATTAAATTCAGATAATAATTTGGTTTATAAAATTCAAATTATTCCTGATTTGTTTCCTGAAATACGAGTTGTTCAGGTTAGAGATTCTTCGGATTTTAAAAATTTTATTTTTAAGGGAAATATTATTGATGATTATGGATTTAATCAACTTGATTTTACCATTAGTTCTGAAGGGAAGGATAGTATATTTAAAATACCTTTTACTCCTTTCCTCCTAAATCAGAACTTTTATTATTCTTTTAATTTTGAGTCGGTTAGAAAATTTGGTCAATCATTTAAATATTATTTTTCTGTTTATGATAATGATATTGTGAATCATTTTAAACGTACTATTAGTGAAACTTTTACTTTTAGTTTTCCTGATTATAAGGATATTGTTTCAAAAGAAAATTCTGAGTTGAATTCAATTGATAAATTACTTCAGAAAAGCACCTCCCTTACTGAAGAAATTCAAAAAGATTTTAGAGATTTTAAAATGAAACAAATTAATTCTCAAATTTCTGAATGGGAAAAATTACAGTCAGTTAAAGATATTATGAATAAAAAAACTGAACTTGAAAATGTTTTAGAGCAAATTAATCAGAAAAATAAAGAGGCTAATAAATTTTTGAACTCTTTTTCAGAAGAGAAGAGTGAAATTGTTAAAAAGCAGGAGCAAATTGAAAAATTATTGGATGAAGTGTTTAGTGATGAATTGAAAAAACTATTTAATGAATTTAATGATTTAGCTAAGCAATTTGATTCAAAGCAATTTGACAAATTATCTAAGGAGATGGATTCGGGATTGGGTGACCTTTCAAAGCAATTGGACAAAAATATGCAATTGTTAAAACGTATGAAAGTTGAGCAGAAGGTTGAGCGGATAATTGCTGAACTTAAAAAATTATCGGAATCCGAAAAATCGAATTTAGAAAAATTAGTAAACCGGACTGATTTAATTCAAACAAGTGAATTAGAAAAAGTAAATAATTCGCTTTTTAAAAACCTTATAAGCGATTATAGCAATGCCATGGATTATAATAAAACTCTTGATAAGCCTTTGAATTTATTCGGTTTTGATAATGAATTTTCAAATATTTCTGATAATTATAAAAGAGTAATTTCTGATGCAGAAAATAAAAACAAGCGTAAAACTTCATCCGGTATTGAATCAAATATTAAAGATATGAATCAGTTAGTTTTTGCTATGGATCAAATGTTGAAAAACAATAAGCAAAAGCAGAATTCTACTAATGTGGAGGATCTAAAGCAAATTCTTAAGAATTTGATTTTACTCTCGTTTAATCAGGAGAGGGTTCTTAATAAGTTAACTTCTATTGATTTTAATAATCCTTTGGTCAACGATTTAAAATTAATTCAGAAGAATATTATTGGTCAGGTTGTTTTTATTAAGGATTCGTTGTATGCATTATCCAAAAGAACTCCTGAAATCAGTTCGGTTATTAATAAAGAAATGCTTGCGCTTGAAACAAATGCTAATTTTTCATTTGATAATCTTGAAGGTAGCAACATAGGTGGATCACGTATGTATCAGCAATATGGTATTACTGCAGCTAATAATTTGTCGTTGTTTTTAAGTGAGGCTCTTGAAAATATAAAGAATCAACAAAAAAGTAGTGGAGATGGCGATTGCGATAAGCCAGGTGGTAAAGGCGCGAAACCTGGGATGAAAAGTTTAAAGGACAGTCAATCTTCTATAAAAGATCAATTGCAAAAGATGATTGACCAGATGAAAACTGGCGATTTGGGTAAATTGAGTAAAAGCATTGGTCAAACACTTGCCCAACAGGAAATTATGCAGCAAATGATACGTGATATGCTTAATGGCGGTTCGGTTGGTTCAAAAGCAAAAGATCAGTTAAAAGCTATTGATCAACTTTTAGAGCAATCGCGCAAGGATCTTATAAACAAAAAAATCAATAATGAATTGATTAATCGTCAGAATTTGATTTTATCAAAATTATTAGATGCTGAAAAATCAGAAACCGAGAGAGATTTCGAGGATAAACGTGAATCAAAAACTGCAATTGAGATGAAGAAATCTAACCCGGAAAGTTATTTTGAGTATAAAAGTAAACTTAAAAACGAAGACGAGTTTATAAAAAGAACCAATAATAAGTTAAAGAGCTTTTATGATCAGAAATACAATAATTTTTTAAACAGCATCAAATAATTATTTTCAAAATGCGTATTTTTTTTCATTATTATGTATAAGAACTGTTTCTTGTATTTTTTGAATTGAATGAAGTCATTTAAAATGTTTATTTTCATCAATGAGTATATGTTATTTTAATGAAGATGTTCTTTGTCCGGTTTTTAAAAAACGAATGATTTCGAAATGGATTAAGGATGTAATTATTTCCGAAGGTAAAAAAGTGGGAGAAATTTCTTTTATTTTTTGTTCGGACAATTATTTGTTTGAAATTAATAAGAAGTATTTGAATCACGATTATTTGACCGACATTGTTACTTTCGATTATGTTGAAGGTGTAATTTTAAATGGAGATATTTTCATAAGTATTGATCGTGTGTGTGATAATGCAAAAATGTTTTCTACTTCAACGATTAGTGAATTACAACGTGTTTTGGTTCATGGAATCCTGCATTTGAGTGGATATAAAGATAAAAGTAAAAAGGATAAAATTTTAATGACTTCTAAGGAAGATTTTTATCTTAAAGTTTTGGCTGATAGTTGTTTATTCTAATTTCTTTGAGAATGCTACCATTTTTCGATGTTATTGTTGTTGGGGGAGGTCATGCGGGTTGTGAAGCGGCAGTGGCAGCTGCAAATTTGGGTTCAAAAACATTGCTGATATCAATGGATATGACAAAATATGCACAAATGTCGTGTAATCCGGCGATGGGTGGTATTGCTAAAGGTCAGATCGTTAGAGAAATTGATGCTCTTGGTGGTTTTTCAGGAATTGTTAGTGATTTGTCAAGTATTCAGTTTAGGATGCTTAATCAATCCAAAGGCCCGGCAATGTGGAGTCCCAGATCACAAAATGATCGTTTTCGCTTTTCAGAGCAATGGCGAAATGTTTTAGAGAGTACTGATAATTTAGATTTATGGCAGGATGTTGTTATTTCGTTGAATCTGAATGGAAATGTTGTTTGTGGTGTCAAAACAAAAATTGGAATTGATTTTTTTTCTAAATCGGTTGTTTTGACCAATGGTACTTTTTTAAATGGTATGATCCATATTGGAAAAGCGCAGATGGAAGGGGGTCGCATTGGTGAAAATGCTTCCTATCATATTTCGGAACAATTATCGTCTTTTGGTTTTAAGACTGGCAGGCTCAAAACAGGAACTCCCGTTCGTATTGATGGTCGCTCTATCGATTTTTCAAAATTGGAGGAACAAAAGGGCGATGAAAATATTCATAAATTTTCGTTTCTTCCTGAAATTAATTCAACACTTAAACAAAGAAGTTGTTGGTTGACTTATACAAATGAAACTGTACATTCTATTTTGAGAGAAGGGTTTGCTGATTCGCCAATGTATAATGGAACCATTGTTGGAACTGGGCCAAGATATTGTCCAAGTATTGAATCGAAAATTGTAACTTTTGCTCAGAAAACTTCTCATCAATTATTTCTTGAGCCTGAAGGAGAAAATACGATTGAATATTATTTGAATGGATTCTCATCGTCATTGCCCTGGGATGTTCAGTTGCGAGCTTTGAAAGAAGTTCAAGGATTAGAAAATGTTCGCATTTTTAGGCCTGGTTATGCTATTGAATATGATTATTTCGATCCAACGCAATTGCATCATTCACTCGAAACTAAGTTGATTAAAAATTTGTTTTTTGCTGGCCAGATTAACGGAACAACGGGTTATGAAGAAGCTGCGGCTCAAGGAATAATGGCTGGAATTAATGCACATCAAAAGGTGAATGAATTAGCGCCGTTTATTTTGAATCGCGGTGAAGCTTACATCGGAGTGTTAATTGACGATTTGGTTACAAAAGGGGTCAACGAGCCTTATCGAATGTTCACTTCTCGTGCGGAATATCGGATTTTATTACGTCAGGATAATGCTGATTTTCGTTTAACACCCTTGTCTTATAAATTGGGTCTAGCTAAAATCGATCGTTTCGAATTGTACCGTGAGAAGAAAGATGCGGTTGATTGTATCCTCGAATTTGTCAGTAATTTTTCAATTAAGCCTCAATTTATTAATGGCATTCTTGAAAAAAGTGGTTCTTCTGAATTGAAACAAGGCGTGAAATTGATTGATATTATTTTGCGTCCTCAAATTTCGATATTTGATTTGGTTGATGAAGTTACGCCTTTTAAATTATTTTTGAAGAATTTTTCTGACGATAGGCTTGAAGAATTTTTAAGATCAGCTGAAATTGCCATTAAATATGCTGGTTATATTGAACGGGAGAAATTGGTTGCTGATAAGTTTCGGCGTCTTGAAAATATATCTATTGCTGGCAAGTTTGATTATGAAAGTCTACATACAATTAGCACAGAGGCGCGGCAGAAACTCACAGTAATTCAACCTGATACGATTGGGCAGGCAAGTCGTATTTCTGGGGTTAGTCCCTCAGATATATATGTGTTACTTGTCTTATTAGGACGTTAATGTTCCACGTGGAACTTAAAATAGAGTTATGGAACTTAAAGAATTTATACGTACCATCGAAAATTATCCTATTGAGGGTATAAGTTTTAAAGATATTACAACATTGTTTAAAAATCCAATGGCATTTCGAAATGTTGTTGATCAGATTTCTGACCATTTTATGGATAAAGGAATAACCAAAATTGTTTCGCTTGAATCACGCGGATTTATCGTAGGCGGGGCAGTAGCATATTGTATTAATGCTGGGTTTGTGCCGATACGCAAAAAAGGAAAGTTACCTGCTGAGGTTATAAGTGAATCGTATGAATTGGAATATGGTGTTGATTCGATTGAGATGCATGTTGATGCTTTAACCGAAGATGACATTGTTCTGATTCACGATGATTTGTTAGCTACTGGAGGAACCGCTCTTGCTGCTCTTAATTTGGTGAAGCAATTAAATGTTAAAAAAATCTATTTTTCATTTATATGCGATTTAACTTTTATCCAAACGGAGAAAAAAAGGGCATTGGATAAATACGATGCACATTCTGTGATTAAGTTTTAATCCTGTTTTAAATTAAGTTTTTTCTGATGTCTTTAAAAAATGCTGAATATCTCCGGTCATTAGTTTATGTTCTTCCTGACCAACCTGGAATATATCAGTATTTTGATCAAAGCGGAAAAATCATCTATGTTGGGAAAGCTAAAAATCTCAAGAAACGGGTTTCTTCCTATTTTAATAAAAATCAGCAGAACAGAAAAACAGCATTACTTGTTCGGAATATTGCGGATATAAAACACATGGTTGTTGAAACGGAGCAGGATGCTTTGCTTCTTGAAAATAATCTAATAAAAAAATACCAGCCACGGTATAACATTCGTTTGAAGGACGATAAAACGTATCCATGGATCGTCGTCAAAAACGAACAGTTTCCAAAAGTTTTTTTAACCAGAAATGTCATTCGGGATGGATCTTCTTATTTTGGTCCGTATACTTCAATTTTGACTGTCCGAATGTTACTTGATCTTTTTCGTAAACTTTTTAAATTGCGGAACTGTAAATTGAATTTATCAGAGGATAACATTCGGCAGAATAAATTTAAAGTTTGTTTGGAATATCACATTGGTAATTGTTTGGCCCCGTGTATTGGTCTAATTTCTCATGATCAGTACCTGAAAAACATCGATCAAATAAAGGAGATATTAAAGGGAAACATTACAGGTGTGATCAAATACCTCAAGGAATTAATGCGACAATTTTCATCTGATTTGAATTTTGAAGAGGCTGCTATTGTAAAAGAGAAATTGGACCTTCTTGAAAAATTTCAATCCCGCTCGACGGTTGTAAGTAATACGATTAGCGATGTCGATGTTTTTACAATTGAACAAGATGAAGACTGGGCTTATATAAATTACTTGAAAATTATTAATGGGGCAATCATGCAAACGTATACTTTAGAAATTAAAAAAGTATTGGATGAATCGCCCGGTGAGCTTCTCGAATTTGCCATTGTTGAAATTCGTCAAAAGATATTCAGTAATGCAAAAGAAATTTTAGTTCCAATTAAACTTGAAATTGAATTTGAAGGTGTAAAAATTTTAATTCCGAAACAGGGAGATAAAAAGAAGCTTTTGGAATTGTCTGAACGGAATGCAAAATATTACCGGTTGGAAAAGCAAAAACACCAAATGGTTTCAAAGACAGAAAAAAATGCTGTTCGTATTTTGGAAACCATGCAAAAAGATCTTCAGTTAAAAGTACAGCCAACTCATATTGAGTGTTTCGACAACAGTAATCTGCAAGGAACAAATCCAGTTTCGTCGTGTGTCGTTTTTAGAGATACACGCCCTTCGAAAAAAAACTATCGCCATTTTAATGTGAAGACGGTAATAGGACCTGATGATTTTGGTTCGATGGAAGAAGTTGTATATCGTCGTTATAAACGCTTACTTGATGAAGAAAAATCATTACCGCAATTAATTGTAATCGATGGAGGAAAGGGGCAGTTGAGTGCTGCTCTGAATTCGTTGGAAAAATTGGGACTTCGTGGAAAAATTTCGATTATTGGGATTGCAAAAAAGTTGGAAGAAATTTATTTCCCTAACGATTCAGTTCCATTATATCTTGACAAAAACTCGGAAACTTTAAAAATTATTCAACAATTACGTGATGAGGCGCATCGGTTTGGAATTACATTTCATCGCAACAAACGATCAAGTGAATTTATTAAATCGGAGCTCGAAAGTATTTCGGGAATCGGAGAGAAGACGAGAACTGCGCTTTTAAGTCGTTTTAAGAGCGTCGAGAATCTAAAGAAACAACCCTTCGGTGAGGTAGTCAGGGAAATAGGCGATTCTAAGGCACGTTTAATCTTCGATTTTTATAAGCTAAACTACTGATATAATAAAGCTTAAATCGTTAAAAAGCAGCCATTTTTTTGTTTCTTCAGGCAGTGAGATAGATCAATTTCGGTACTTTTCCTCTCCTTCAAGCAATCCGAGGTATGAATTGTATCTGCTTTTTGCAATTTTCCCTTCTTCAACTGATTTTTTAACTGCACATTGAGGTTCGTGTGTATGGGTACAATTGTAATACTGACATTCGTTTAGAAGTTTGAAAATTTCAGGAAAGTAATGTGAAATTTCTTCCTTTTGCATTTCGAGTACTCCAAAACCTTTTATGCCGGGAGTATCGATGATGTAACCGCCAAAATTGAGATCGTACATTTGTGAATTTGTTGTAGTGTGTTTCCCCGAAAAATGAGCTTCCGAAATTATCCCGGTTTTCAGAGTCATTCTGGGCTGTAACGAATTAATGATTGTTGATTTTCCAACTCCGGAATGTCCTGAAAA
>Ga0302296_1001528_pt1 | contig 16518 bp, 12 predicted proteins | sample III_Fen_N3_1_FD_194546 | JGI IMG/M metagenome (GOLD analysis project Ga0302296, IMG submission 194546) | Peat permafrost microbial communities from Stordalen Mire near Abisko, Sweden - III_Fen_N3_1 | ecosystem: Environmental > Terrestrial > Soil > Wetlands > Permafrost | place: Sweden: Abisko...
GTTCATCATCAGGAGAGTGGGAACAATAATTATAGCTGCCATGAGAACAGGTGCAAGAATAGTCATTATAATGAATGATTTTTTTCTTACCCTTGTTACATATTCTCTTTTAATAATCACGGATATCTTGTTCATAATAGGTAGGTTTCGATGTTAATTGCAGGTTTTAATTACGGGCTTCAACTACTCTGATAAAAATCTCATTCATTGAGGGAAGTGCCGGGTTAAAAGAGATGATATTACCCGATCTCATAACAGTTTGCAGAATCTCATTAGTATTGATATCGCTGGTAGTCTTTAATCTGAAGATACTCCTGTTACTTTCATTATGCTGTTTCAGAATGTTATAATGACCGTTCCCCTCTATTTTCACATCACCGTCAAAAACCAGGTCATATTCGTTTGCAGCCCATTTACTTCTGATCTCGTGCACGCTACCTTCAAGGATTGTTTTTGCTTTGTCAATAAGAGTGATATTATCACAAAGTTCTTCAACGGATTCCATATTGTGAGTTGAAAATATAATTGTAGCACCTCTTTCCCTCAGGAACAGGATTTCATTTTTTACAACTTTTGTATTCAGAGGATCGAATCCGGTGAATGGCTCATCAAAAATCAAAAGTTTTGGTTCATGAAGAACTGTTGTTACAAACTGAACTTTCTGCTGCATCCCTTTTGACAGTTCCTCAACTTTTTTGCCCCACCAGTCTATAATGTCAAGCTTCTTAAACCAGTACTTCAGCCTTTTCATTGCTTCAGTTTTCGAAAGTCCTTTAAGCTGTGCAAAATATAAAGCCTGTTCGCCAACCTTCATTTTTTTATATAAGCCTCTCTCTTCCGGAAGATAACCGATAAGCTGTACATCAGCAGGCATCAGTTTCTTGCCATTCAGGAATAACTCCCCGGTATCTGGCCCGGTTATCTGATTGATGATCCTGATAAGAGTCGTTTTTCCGGCGCCATTTGGACCCAGCAACCCGTAAATGCATTGTTCCGGAACGGAAATGCTTACATTATCCAGCGCCAGCTGGTTGCCGTATTGTTTTGTGACATTCTTAGCTTCAAAAAGTGCCATAAGGGATTAATTTTAAAATATTTCAAAAGAAGTGTAAATATAAAAAAAATCTCTAGAAACTCTGTGCTTCCCGGTGGAATGAATTTACTCACCCCCTTTTATCCCCCTCTCTACTTCGTAAAGATGGGGAATCGTCTGGTATATAATGCATTAATCTCCCTCTCTAAGAATTAGAGAGGGGACGGGGGGTAAGTTCATTAGCTTAAGAGATAAGGATGGGAGTTGAGTACATTTACTCAAAATACCCTCTCATCCTTTCGAAAAAGCCTTTATCGTTTTTATCGGGATCGGGTGTGAAGGAGTCAGAATCTTTAAATTTCTCAAAGATCTTCAGCTCATCCTTATTAATGTTTTTTGGTATCCATACATTCACATTAACCAGCAGATCGCCCCGCCCATATCCATTTACTTCAGGCAGGCCTTTTCCCCTGAGACGAAGTATTTTTCCCGGTTGGGTTCCGGGTTCAATTTTTATTTTTACGTTATTATCGACAGTGGGCACTTCAACATGGGTACCGAGCACAGCATCCGGAATACTTATAAACAGGTTAAAGATCAGATCGTTACCTTCTCTTATCAGGTCAGGATGTTCTTCTTCGTCAATTACTACCAGAAGGTCGCCGTTTACACCACCTCTCCTGGGAGCGTTGCCTTTTCCTCCAACTGTCATCTGCATCCCTTTGCCGACGCCGGCAGGAATATTGATTTTGATTATTTCTTCTTTCTGTACGACTCCTTCACCATAACAGGTAATACATTTTTTTGTGATAGTCTTACCTTCTCCACCGCATGCCGGACAGACTGAAGTAGTCTGCATCTGACCCAGCATCGTATTTGTGAGCCGGGTAACCTGGCCTGTACCATGGCAGGTCGCACAATTTGAAATGCTTGAGGCGTTAGCGGCACCTGTACCTCCGCAGGTGTCGCATGTATCGTATTTATTGACTTTTATTTTCTTTTCTGCTCCCGCAGCAATTTCCTGAAGAGTGAGCTTAACCTTTACCCTGAGATTACTTCCCTTGTTAACCCTGTGTGCGCGTCTGCCACCACTGAAACCACCAAATCCTCCAAAGGCATCACCGAAAATATCACCGAATGACGAGAAGATATCATCCATTGTCATTCCCTGACCTGAAAAACCTCCGCCATTGTTGCCCATTCCGGCATGGCCATAACGATCGTACCGGTTTTTTTTCTCATCATTACTTAAAACCTCGTAAGCTTCAGCAGCCTCCTTGAAGTTTTCTTCTGATTTCTTATCACCCGGATTCTTATCAGGATGAAACTTCAAAGCCTGTTTTCTGTATGCTTTTTTTATCTCCTCCTTCGTGGCCTCTTTTGATACTCCAAGCACTTCATAATAATCTCGTTTTCCCATCCCGTTTGATTTTTATTTTATTCGGCCACTATTCCTTCTTGGTATGTATATAGATCTATTCACCTACTACCACCTTCGCAAACCTTAGAACTTTATCCTGTAAATAATAACCTTTTAACAGCACATCAACTACTTTCCCTTTTTTGTCAGGATCCTCAACGGGAACTTTTGCAACAGCTTCATGAAGATCAACATTAAAATTACTGTTTAGTGATTCAATTTCTTTTATGTCATTCAGTTTAAGAAAATCGCTGAACTTATCGTATATTATATCAATTCCATCTTTCAATGCAATACAATCCGCCGATGAATCAATATGTTTCAGAGCTCTATCGAAATCGTCCATAAGCGGAAGGATTTGCAGAAAAAGATTTTCACCTGCATATTTTGACAATTCCATCTTCTCTCTCAGTGTTCTTTTCCTGTAATTGTCAAATTCAGCTGAAAGACGGATATACTTATCCTGCATCTCTGCCAGTTTTTCTTCAGCAATATTAACCTCAGGGACCAGTTTGTCAGAAGCGGCAACACTATCCTCTAAATCATCAGGTGTATATTCCGGTGATCCTGCGGGACCTGAATACTCTGAATTCTCCTCGATATATTTATCCGGATTAGTAGTATTTTCTTTATTTTCAGTTGATTTGTCAATATTATTATGCCTTTCATCTACATGTTCTTTCATCTTTTTTTTCATAATCACTCAAAATATTTCAGTATTTTATCTTTATTCAACAAATTGCCTGCCAACCCTTAGAAATTGACAAATTGGCAGGGGAGGAGAGGTAAAAAGGCACTTAATAAAGAGGATCTGACTTGAGAGAGAAGGATTGCTTCGTCGCTTCGCTTCTCCTAACGACCGTAAATTTTATTAGATTTGCTGCAATCCCCAAACAAATCTGGTTTAATTACACCGTCATTGCGAGAGAAGCGAAGCAATCGTTGACTTCCATGCAGGATTATACTCTTTGAATATCAGCACCGAGCGCATTTAGCCGTTTATCAATATTCTGATAGCCACGGTCTATTTGTTCAATATTATGAATAACACTTTTGCCCTCTGCAGAAAGAGCTGCTATCAATAATGCTACACCTGCCCTGATATCAGGTGATGACATTACGGTACCTTTTAGCCTGATCTTTTTGTCCTGGCCAATTACAGTTGCCCTGTGCGGATCACATAGAATGATCTGAGCTCCCATGTCAATCAGTTTATCCACGAAGAAAAGACGACTTTCGAACATCTTCTGATGTATAAGAACAGCACCCTTTGCCTGAGTTGCCGTAACAAGGAATACACTTAGCAAATCGGGAGTCAGTCCAGGCCAGATAGCATCTGAAATTGTCATAATTGACCCATCAATAAATGTCTCTATTTCATAATGTTTTTGATGCGGTATAAAAATATCATCACCTATTCTTTCAAGATTGATTCCAAGACGACGGAACGAGTCGGGAATGATCCCGAGGTTATCGTAAGAGGTGTTTTTTATCGTTAGCTCTGATTCTGTAATTGCAGCCATTCCGATGAATGATCCGATTTCAATCATATCGGGCAGGATAGTATGAGTACATCCACTAAGACATTTGACTCCGTCAATATAAAGGAGATTTGAACCAATTCCTTCGATTTTTGCTCCCATTGAAACCAGCATTCTGCATAGTTGCTGAATATATGGTTCACATGCAGCATTGTATATAGTTGTTCTACCCTTTGCCAGAACAGCAGCCATTATAATATTAGCAGTACCTGTGACAGAAGCTTCATCCAGATGCATATAAGTACCTGTTAAAGAGGCTGCTTCAACTTTAAAAAACGGATCGGACGAGTCAAATTCAAACCTTGCCCCGAGTTTCTGGAAACCTGTGAAGTGCGTATCGACCCTGCGGCGGCCTATTTTATCTCCTCCGGGTTTCGGAATAAAGGCTTTGCCAAACCGGGCCAGCAGAGGTCCGACTATCATTATCGAACCTCTTAAACTTGAACTCTGGGCTCTGAATTCACTTGTCTGGAGATAATTGAGATCTACATTTACGGCTTCAAAGCTGGTAACTGCTTCAGATTCTCTTGTTACCCTGACACCCATACAGTTAATCAGTTCAATCAGCATGTTTACATCACTGATATCGGGAATATTCCTGATTGTAACTTTTTCTGAAGTGAGGAGAATGGCACAAATCACCTCCAGAGCCTCATTTTTTGCTCCCTGAGGTGTTATTTCTCCTTTAAGCGGTTTACCTCCATTAACAATAAAAGTACCCATTAATGCCGGCTATGTCCTTTTTTCTTAACGAATTGTTTATTTTGTTGTTTACCATGAGGTTTTCCAACAGGTTTTCTTTTGACAGGCGGAATCAACTCTCTGACTTCAAGAATTCTTACTCCTTCAGTCATTAACAATTTTCCTTTAGACAATAATTTCATGTCTTTGATTATTACCTCATCAGCCACCTGTCCCCTGTTCCATGTGATATATGATTTTTTCATCTGATTAACAATCAGAGTGGTAAAGTATTCCTTTTCATCTCCTTCTTCCAGTTTACAGGCAGCATCGATCATAAGTTCAATAATTCGTCCATAATGCAGAAACCTGATATCACCTTGCTTGTAAGGTACCTGCTTTGGTTTTTCAACAAACTTGGAAGGTTCCGGAACAGGATACGGGGAATCAATATCCAGCTCGAAACTTGCAATCAGAGCCAGATGATCCCATAATTTATGTTTAAAATCGCCGACATCACGAAGATGAGGATTGAGATTGCCCATAATCGAAATTATTGTCTTTGCCGCACGGTTTCTCTCAGTCCTGTCCTCGATGGTTTTAATATGATCAACCATTTTCTGAACGTTTCTTCCATATTCAGGCAAAGCCATTCTTTTCCTCTGGGTATTATAATCGTAATTCATCATTCGTATTTAATTTTATGCAAAGCTAGTAATTTAAAGCAAATTCACGATAGTATGCTGACTGGTAAAATAGTAAAGCAATGTTCTGTTAAAATTTTGAAGCAAAATTATCCTTTTCTTTAACATACCTTGTTAACTTTGATAGCTGATCAACCGGCTTAACCATATTATGAAGAACTTATTATCAATATTTCTATTTCTGCTATACTGTTTCACGGTTAGTGGGAAGGATAGCTATAAACGAAATCCGAACGTGGATATTATTCATTACGATTTTTCAATTTCAATAAGCGACACCAGTAATGTTATTTACGGCCATGCTGTTATAGCTGTAAATTTTACGGGTTCTCTTAATTCTATTGAGTTTGACCTGAAAAATATTGGAGCCGGAGAAAAAGGAATGAAAGTACAAAATATAGTTTTTGATAAGGGAATAATTAAATGGGTACATACAGATAATAGAATTATTATTAAAATGAATGATTCTGTAAAAGCCGGATCTCAGGGTATTTTCAATATTGAGTACACAGGAGTACCAGCTGATGGGTTAATAATATCCGATAATAAGTATGGAAACCGGACTTTTTTTGCTGATAACTGGCCCGACAGAGCAAGCAATTGGTTGCCATGTGTTGATCATCCCTATGATAAAGCTACAGTAGATTTTATTATTACTTGTCCCGATCATTATAAAGTTGTCGGAAGTGGATATCTTATTGAGGAGAGCTTCATGCCGGATCATACAAAACTTACCCACTGGAAGGAAGATGTGCCTCTTGCTACTAAAGTCATGGCTATTGGAGGTGCATCTTTTGCAATCCGATTCGAAGGTAACGTAAATAACATACCAGTATGGAGCTGGGTTTTCTATGAAAACAGAAAAGAGGGTTTTTACGACTATGCTGTAGCAGTAAAACCACTTGCCTATTATAGCAAGCTTATTGGACCTTATCCCTACGAAAAGCTGGCAAATGTGCAATCCAAAACAATCTTTGGAGGGTTGGAAAATGCAAGTTGTATATTTTATGCAGAGAATTCTGTTACCGGACAAGGTAAAGCGGAAGATCTTATGGCTCATGAAATAGCTCATCAGTGGTTTGGGAATTCTGTCACTGAAAATGACTGGCATCATATCTGGCTGAGTGAGGGATTCGCAACTTTTCTAGCAGCTGTATACCAGGAGAATACGTACGGGAAAGAAAAGTTTAATGAGACAATGAAATCGGCCCGAAACCGGGTTCTCGGATATTACCTGAGATCTCCTAAACCGGTCGTTGATACAACAGTTACTGATCTGATGAAATTATTGAATACTAACACGTACCAAAAAGGGGCATGGGTTCTTCATATGTTACGACACAAACTTGGAGATGATCTGTTCTGGAAAGGAATGAAGTTATATTATTCGGATTACAGAAATAAAAATGCTCTCACAAGTGATTTTCAAAAGACCATGGAAAAAGTAAGTAACAGAAACCTTGAAAAGTTTTTTAACCAGTGGCTTTTTGTTGCCGGTCAGCCGGATCTGAAGATTACTTCCAGACCCGGGAAGAGAAAAGGATTCACAGATCTGATAATTGAGCAGACCCAGGATCATCTGTTCAGTTTTGATATTGAGTTGCAGATAAACGATTTAAAAGGATTACATATATTTAAAATCCCTGTATCCGATCGGATTACCAGAAAGAGTATCAGGACAAAAAAGATTATTGACATTATACCGGATCCTGATATTAATCTATTGTTCAGGAATGTTTCGGATATGGATAAAACAACAGGAAGGATTATAATCCCAGGAACTGAATAGCAAGTCCGGAAAAGAAAATTAAAGCTCCGGCGATAAGATGGCTGTACTTCTCGACAGGTTTAAGGTTTATCTTATTCAATCCTAAATTAAAAGCAAGAACAATAGACATCATTGTACTTATTGTTGTGATTGAAAACAGAATTGCAACTATCACTGCACCGTGAAAATTGTTTTTTGACGCGGGATACATTACCAATGGTATCAATGGCTCACATGGTCCAAAAACAAAAATCAGAAACAGTACCCACGGCGTGGTCTTAAATGCTTCTTTCTGGTGAATATGCGAGTGTTCATTATGATGATCATGTTCGTGGAAATGTTTCTCACCATTGAAATGAAAATGAGAATGGCTGTGTTTCCTTTTTTTAATAAGGTTTCTGATACTTATTATCATATAAACCAATCCGAAAGCAATAAATAACCAGGCAGCAATATTCCCCCGAAAGGACTCTACCGATACAAGTTTTGTTACAGAGATTCCAACTGCAATTCCTATCAACCCCAGAATAACCGAACTGAGAACATGACCGACACCACAAAAAAATGTAATAATCATTGTCTTTCTGTGCGACCATTTCTTAGCCTGGCTCAGAACAATAAAAGGGAGGTAATGATCTGGTCCCAGGATAGTATGAACGAAACCTATTGAGATTGCAGTGATAGAAAGTAATGCAATTGAGTTATTCATAAGTTAAAATTGTACTGTCTGTTAATAAGTGATAATCCCACCTGCAATTATATTTATAAAAATTGAGATAATTGGCTTAAATGGTATTAAAAAAGTCTAAAACACGAAATCCATTAATCGCAAAAGTCACAAAGGTCTTCAGAAAATGGATTTAACTTTGAGCTGACTTTGTGCACTCTGCGGTTAAAAAAGAGTATTCAATATGTTAATTATTTAATACCCACGAGTTCCCGTTAAAAATATACTCTTTAATATTGATATTTTGCTCATTAAAGAGTTTTCTTGAATTGCTTATGAATTTTTTCATCAGGTAGAAAGCCTCGGGTTTGTCGAAAAAATCAGGTTTATTTTCAAATTCAGAACAGGGAAGGATGAAGAATTTTTTCCTGTATTTCACAATTGGAGCATAAACCCATGTGAGGTAATAGCCTGCATTTGATATAGTGTACTTATCCCCACTCCGTGTAAGTTCAACTCTTACCATTGACCCTCCGTCGGTTTTCGGTTTTCTCTGATTCGATACAAAATTCCCAAGAGAGTAAACGACTAAATCATCATTTCCAGTCCCCGGATTTCTGACCCGGGTCATTTTCTGCAAAACATGCGGATGAGAGCCTATAACCATATCAACGCCAATCGATTGGAAATATTCTGCAAGATCAGTCTGGGTTTTTGACGGAATTGTATCATATTCTGTTCCCCAATGCAAAAAAAGAATAATAATATCCGCCATCTTTTCTTTCGCCTTATTTACGTCTTTGGTAATTAGTTCTTTATCAAGCATATTTACTATTACGGGCTCAGGAACGATTATCCCGTTGGTACTAAAAGTATAATTTAACAGGGCGATAGATGTTCCATTACTGTGAATCATTAATGGAGAAAGACTATCACGGCATGACGAATTTAGAAAAGTGCCGGTATGTGGAATTCCTATGCTGTCGAGTTTATTGATGGTGCTTATTATACCTTTTTTCCCACGATCAGCAGCATGATTATTCGCTGTGACAAGGTAATCTATACCTGCATTTTTGCAAGCGACAGCAAGATCGGCAGGTGAGCTGAACTGAGGATAACCTGTATATGGAGGTCCTCCAAGTGTAACCTCAAAATTAGCTATTGTAATATCAGCCCCAGAGATGACTGGTTTAATATATTCGAACACATCATCATAGTTGTATAGATGAGTCTCTCTGTTCTCTGCCGACCAGATCTGTTCATCATGACCCATAATATCACCGATAAAAAGAAGGGAAATTTTGTCTCCAGATAATTGCTGGTTCTGGCATTTTACTGTAGGCAGCACTGAAATAAACAGAGATAGAAATAATAAGGTTCGGAGATTGAAGGATATTCGTTTCATATATACTGACTTTTCAAGTTGAAGATTATCAGGCTAGACTTCATTAACCGGCACTGACATTTTCAAAATTATATTAAATCATAAATGGAATTAAATCCGGTTCAAATATAACTTATCTTTCTTACCTTTTTGAAACCATGACCAAATGAGGCTGATTTGTTTACCTTTAGCGATCATTTTGTACTTTTAAGGATATATTTTTTTACTTGAGGCTGCAATTTTCCTGTTGACATGATTTAAAGATTTGATTAAAAAAAGATGTTTAAGATTGGTAAAGTGAATAAGAAGGGCAAAAGGAGAATAATAATTGTGGTATTATGGCCTTTTATGCTTTCAGGGCTTGTTTTTCTGAGCATTCAGTTTGCTATCAGAAACGCCGGATTCGTTGAACATTATTATTCAATGGGAATTTATCCATTTATTGCAAAGTTCTTTTCATCCTTTAGCAGCCTTCTTCCCTTTTCCATATGGGATGTCTTTTGGATTTTGATAATATTGCTCATAATTGTCGGATTAATTCTTGTTGCATTGAAAAAGATAAAATTTGGCTGGTTTGGAGTGAGAATTCTGCAACTTCTGGCATTACTTTATTCATTCTTCTATCTTGTTTGGGGCTATAACTATTTCAGACCAAAAATTGAAAAACGGATAGGCTGGGAAAGTCCTAAAGCTGATGAAATGATTTTCACTTCGGTTCTCGATTCAATAATTAAAGAGACAAATTATAACTACATTTCAATTTCTTCTGCGGATTATTCAAAGATTGATACGCTTATTGAGGCGTCATATAGGAACCAAAGTACCGGGTTGGGAATTAAATATCCAAATGGTACCCGACGACCAAAGACTATGCTTTTCAGTTCCATTTACGGAAAATTAGGCTTAAGCGGATATTTTGGGCCATTTTTCAATGAGATTCATGTTAATAACGATCTTCTTCCAATGGATTATCCTTTTGTACTTGCTCACGAGAAAGCACACCAGTTTGGAATTACCAGCGAAGCCGAAGCTAATCTTGTAGCTTATGTAATTTGTATAAAATCGGAAGATCAGCGACTGCGATATTCAGGATATCAATCTTTACTGCTTTATTTCCTTGGAGATGCTTCACATTTGAAGGAATATCATGAATATTTAAATAAAATAAATAAAAATGTAATTGAGGATTTGCATTTTCGACGAAAATATTACCAGGGTTTGGAAAACAAGAATCTTTCAGAGATGCAGAGTGCTGTGAACAATGTATACTTAAAGGCCAATAAAATTGAAAAAGGGATTAAGAATTATGATCAGGTTGTCTCTTTGGTTTTAAGCTGGTACTATAACTCAAACCAGCATATTGATATAAAATAAGACATGGAATCAGACTCCTTTATGAAAAATTATTACTGACCATTCAGATCATAAAATCCTAATAATTATTAACTTTGGCCGCTTTATTTAAAAAAGCCTGATAAGATTATCTGCTATCTTCATGAAAGAGAAAGAACATCATCTTGACATTAAAAAGCTGTCATTTGCTGGTCTTATAATCACGCTCGGGGTTGTTTATGGTGATTTAGGAACCAGTCCGCTCTATACCATGAGAGCGATTCTTCTCGCAGGGAAAGCAAATATTAATGAACTATTAATATACGGATCTTTATCTTGTATATTCTGGACTCTTACACTTCAGACTACGATAAAATATATCCTGATCACTCTGCGGGCAGATAATAATGGTGAAGGAGGAATTTTTGCTCTTTTTGCTCTTATAAAGAAAAAATCGGGATGGGCAGCTATTCTAACTATGGCTGGGGGTGCCGCTTTACTTGCAGATGGAGTTATAACGCCTTCAATCACAGTTACTTCAGCAATTGAAGGGTTAAAATTATTCAACACAGATATTCCGGTGATTCCAATTGTTCTGATCATTTTCGGAGCACTGTTCTTTATCCAGCAGTTTGGTACCAATTTTGTCGGAGGCTCATTCGGCCCAATAATGGTTGTCTGGTTTTCAATGTTAGGGATCTTTGGATTTTCACAACTTATTCATTATCCCGATATCTTCAGGGCAGTCAATCCCATGTTTGCAATTAAGTTCCTTAGTGATTATCCGGGCGGCTTTATTCTGTTGGGAGCCGTATTTCTCTGTACTACGGGAGCCGAGGCGCTCTATTCAGATCTTGGGCACTGCGGAAGGGCTAACATAAGAGTATCCTGGATTTTTGTAAAAATTACTTTGCTGCTTAACTATTTGGGACAGGGAGCATGGGTAATGATGAACAATGTATCCGGTTCAGATTTAAATCCTTTTTACTCTATTATGCCCAAATGGTTCCTTCTGCCGGGGATATTAATATCTACAGCTGCTGCCATAATAGCAAGCCAGGCTTTAATAAGCGGATCGTATACCCTTCTCAGCGAAGCTGTTTCTCTCAACTTCTGGCCCAAGATCAGGATATTACACCCAACATTTATTCAGGGTCAGGTTTACCTTCCGTTCGTGAACTGGTTTTTATGGATTACCTGCAGTCTGGTTGTATTCTTTTTTAAAGAGTCTGCAAATATGGAAGCAGCATATGGATTGGCAATCACTATTACAATGATAATGACTACTTTATTGTTGTCATATTATTCTTATCAAAGAGGATGGAACCACAGACTCGTTCTATTAATGCTTACCGTCTATCTGACAATTGAAGGAAGCTTTTTAATTGCTAACCTTCACAAATTCAAATATGGAGGATGGTTTACTCTCTTGTTGGCCTCTTTCTATTTCATCATAATGTTCGGATGGTATTTCGGAAGGAAATTGAAAAACAGGTATGTAACTTTTACAGACCTTTACAAATATATCGATCTGTTTAAAGACTTATCCAAAGATAATTCAGTTCCGAAAACAGCAACCAACCTTGTCTATATAATAAAGGCGAATAGGGTAGATCAGGTTGAATCCAAAGTGATTTACTCTATTTTCCAGAAACAACCAAAAAGAGCTGATACATACTGGCTTCTGCACGTTGACAGGATAGATGAACCCGATAGGATTGATTACCAGGTTAACCAGATTATTCCGGGTGTGCTGATAAGAGTGGATTTCCATATCGGATTTAAAGTTGAACCTAAGATAAATTTATATTTCAAAGAGGTATTGGAAGACATGCTTGCATCAGGCGAAATAAAGCTTGAGAGTACTTTTGATTCACTGAAAAAGCACTCCATGCCTGCCGATTTTAAATACATTCTTATCGACAGGATAATGCCTAATGACTACAAGCTTTCAGGTATGGAAAATGTCACTCTGGCGCTTCATAGTTTATCGAGGTTGCTGTGTATCTCAGATGTAAAAGCTTTGCAGCTCGATTCAGCTAACACTATCGAGGAACAGGTTCCGATAACCATTGATCAACCTGTAGAAACAAGAATAAGCCGGCTGACCTGATGTTTTATTATTTTCCTGTTAAGAATCAATTTACATTTTCATGATATTTGATATCGGGTATCGGAACTCTTTTAAACACTTTTGTTCTGTCAAAGAGAAACCTGTAGGTTATATAGCTTTTTGCAGGAATACATCCTACCGACAACAGTATCCTTTTCATTCTCGGATTGAAATCAGCTACCCATGAAAATTCAACTTCCTTATATTGAGGCTTTTTGTCCATTGTTTTTCTTAAATTCAGGATAATAGCCGATTCGATTCCAAGTCTGTGAAACTTTGGAATAACACCCATCAGAAGTCCTTTTGCCCGTGTCATCGTGTTTCTTCTTTTCAGATACACGAATTTAATCATGCTGAAAAGGTTAAGTTTTCCATTCAAATGTTTAAGTATCTGATTCAGATCAGGAAACATAACATAAATTGCTATAGGTTTTCCTTCAAAATAGGCATACCAGATGAATTCCTCATCAATTATTGGTTTTGCTTTCTTAAGTACTTCCCGTATATATTCAGCTTCAATAGGTTCATAGCGGACCTTAAAGGTGGCCCATGCTTCATTAAATACCCTGGCAAAATCGTTGGCAAATTTATCCTGTTTTTTCCATGTGAAGTGATGAAATTCATATCCTGGTCTCGATGAAACCCGTTCTGCAATTTTCTGAAATCTTTCTGGCAAAGGTTTAGACAGATCAAAATGGAAACCTTCCATTTTGTAATATGTTTTAAAACCATAAGCTTCGAAAAGATCCTGATAATAAGGAGGATTATATGGCACCTCAAAGGAAGGATGGGTAAAACCTCCGACAAGCAAGCCCCAGTACTTATCTGTTTCCCCAAAATTTATTGGCCCGTCCATAGCCTCCATACCTCTCGTCTTAAGCCATTCTCTGACTGTATCAAAAAGCATAAAAGATGAATGTTTGTCATTAATACATTCAAAGAATCCGGTTCCTCCTGTAGGCTGCTCATATGAATACGCCAGATTTTTGTCAATAAACGCAGCGATCCTGCCGATAAGAAAATTGTTATCGTCTAAAAGTATCCAACGTTCTGCCTCGCCGTGTTTAAAATAGGAATTTTTTTCATGATCGAAGATTGCCTCTATTTCGTTATCAAAAGGACATACCCATACCTTATCATTTTTATAAATAGTTTTTGCTACATCGAGAAACATTTTTTTGGTTTTCTTGTCCGTTACACTTATAATTTTCATAGGGAACAGGTATTTGTCAAAAAACAAATAAATGATTAAAACATTTACAGCTCTTTTCTTAGATCGGGTTATTGTTTACATCAACTGCAATTTAACGAATTTGGATTAAAAAGAACAATCATGATAATTGAAATTGCACAGGAATGGGATATTGTTTACTTTACCCGGCAATACCTTAAATGATTCTGATCGATGAATGCAATGCCTTTTGTAATAGGGACCATCGCGGTATTTGTCATCGCATACAGGCTTTATTTCAGTTTCATAGCTGCAAAGGTTGCAGTAAGAAATGACCTGGAAGAGACACCTGCGCACCGGCTTTATGATGGCCAGAATTATTATCCCATGAACAAATGGGTTTTATTCGGGCATCATTTTGCAGCTATTGCAGGAGCCGGACCGCTGGTTGGGCCGGTACTGGCTGCCCAGTTTGGTTTCATGCCTGGCTTTTTGTGGATGCTTATCGGCGCTGTTATGGCCGGAGCAGTCCACGATTACATAATCCTTACAGCTTCTGTCCAGCATGACGGGAAATCGCTTGCTGCAATTGCAAAAGAAGAAATAAACAAAGTGAGTGGCGTCACAACAACATTTGCAATAATCCTGATACTTGTTGTTGCAATGGCCGGTTTAGGTCTTGTTGTAATAAACGCTCTGGCAGAGAGCTCATGGGGAACCTTTACTATAGCTTCCACCATCCCTATTGCTTTGATTATGGGTGTATGGATGTTCAGAATACGTAAGGGGAAAACATTCGAGGCAACAATTTTTGGTGTAATTATGCTCATTACAACGGTTATCGTCGGTAGATATATACCCGGATCCCGTTTCGAGTCAATGTTTACATTCGATCGAAAAACTCTGACAATCCTGCTGGCAATCTATGGATTTTTTGCTTCTGTCCTTCCAGTGTGGCTCCTGCTGTCACCACGCGATTACCTAAGCTCAATCATGAAGATTACTGTGATCGGAATGCTGGCTATAGGATTAATAATAGTAGCTCCTGAAATAAAAATGCCCGCTTTCACCGACTTTGTGAATGGAGGGGGCCCTATCATTCCAGGAAAATTATATCCCTACCTTTTTATAACTATAGCCTGTGGTGCTATTTCAGGTTTTCACTCTCTCGTAAGTTCAGGTACCACCCCAAAAATGATTATGAAGGAAGCTGATATAAAGACAATAGCAGTAGGGTCAATGCTTACTGAAGGGGTAGTCAGCATTATGGCATTGATTGCAGCCACCAGTCTCCTTCCTCTTGATTATTTTCAGATAAATGTGCCAGTTGAGAAGTTACAGGCAATCCTTCCGAAGCTTCATGCAATGGGATTTACAGAATCAAATCTCAGTCAGCTTTCATCGAGTGTAGGGGAAAAGATTGCCGGACGTACAGGTGGGGCTGTGTCATTAGGTGTTGGTATGGCATATATCTTCTCATCAATACCGGGCATGAAACATCTCATGTCGTACTGGTATCATTTTGCAATAATGTTCGAGGCATTATTCATCCTTACAACGATAGACGCAGGCACCCGTATCGGAAGGTTTTTGTTGCAGGAAGCGCTTGGTAAGGTCTTTAAGCCATTTCAGAAAACAAACTGGCTTCCGGGAAACCTTCTGACCAGCGGATTAATGGTATTTGCCTGGGCTTATTTTATCTATACAGGAACAGTATCGACAATCTGGCCCATGTTCGGAACAGCTAATCAATTACTTGCAACTATTGCCCTGACAATCGGCACATCATTTATTATTAACAGGGGTAGAAAAAAATATGCATGGGTCACAATATTACCTATGGTATTTGTAGGAGTTACAACCATGACAGCTGCTTATTTAAATATCAAAAATATCTATATTCCTCAGGTCAAAGAAGCATCCACACTTGTTCCGGGACTTATAAACTTAGTACTGACAATATCTATCATGATCTGTGTTCTGGTAATTGTATATAATGCAGTTCCGAAATGGATAAGAGCATTCAGAGCCCGTCAGCAGATGTAATACGGGAATTTGTTCCACCTGCGAATATCTCCTCTGAATTCATGAGCAACTCTACATATTGTGCCCTCTTATAAACAAATGGGTCCCCGGGGAGACGGTTTTTAGACAGCTTACCTCTGAACTCATCAATGCTTTTATAGTTTTTAATTTCCATCCATTCATCTAATTCTCTTTTTATGTTACTAATCTGATTGAAACCATTTTTATAAATTGCACTCACAACCTGAACACAGGATGCTCCCGACAATAATAACTTAATGACATCTTCTCCGCTAAATATTCCATGACTGCTGCAGATATCAGCTTTAATGTTTCCGAATAGCAGTCCTGCATATCTTAATGATTGTTTATAGTCACCTACATTACTCAGATGTGTGGATTTAATATGTTTTTCGCTGATAACATTAATATCGGGCTGAAAAAAGGAATTAAAGAGAACTAATGCATCAGCTCCTGCCTTATCAAGTTTTTTGATGAAATTCAGAATATTCGAATAATCAGGACTCAATTTTACGCTGATCGGGATAGAAACATTTTGCCTGATCTCTTTAAGAATATTAATCTGAGAGTCTTCGATTTCTTTGGAGCTTATATCAAAATCTATCGGAATCTGGTAAAAATTAAGTTCAATTCCATTAACACCGGTTTCACTTATAAG
>Ga0302296_1001531_pt1 | contig 16494 bp, 12 predicted proteins | sample III_Fen_N3_1_FD_194546 | JGI IMG/M metagenome (GOLD analysis project Ga0302296, IMG submission 194546) | Peat permafrost microbial communities from Stordalen Mire near Abisko, Sweden - III_Fen_N3_1 | ecosystem: Environmental > Terrestrial > Soil > Wetlands > Permafrost | place: Sweden: Abisko...
CAAACTACTGATTGAAAATCACCTGTCAATATCGCAAATATGTTTTGAGTGCGGATTCAACAACATTTCGAACTTCAACCGGATGTTTAAACGCCAAACCAGTTTAACCCCTGGTGAGTACCAACTGCAATTCATCAGGCAAGTATTTAGAACAAACCAGAACTAAAAGGCAATTGTAGCTCAAGCCTGAATAAATTCATAAAACAACAAAATTCGTTTCGATACTTTTACACAAGAAATAAAAAATACAGAGCTATGAAGCACATTGAAGAATACATTGAAGAAAACAAAGACCGATTTCTGAAAGAACTATTTGGGTTAATACAAATCCCATCCATCAGCTCAATTGCTGAAAACAAACCTGATATGCTGAAAGCTGCTGAATATTGGAAGAAGCTATTGCTTAATGCAGGAGCTGATCGCGCCGAAGTGTATAAATCGGGTGGCAACCCGGTTACTTATGGCGAAAAAATCATCGATACGGCCAAGCCAACCGTACTGATTTATGGGCATATGGACGTAATGCCGGTTGATCCGATCAATCTTTGGACTAGCCCACCGTTTGAACCTGAAATCCGTGATGGAAAAATCTGGGGACGTGGAGCCGAAGACAACAAAGGACAAAGTTTTATGCACGCCAAAGCATTCGAACTGATGGTAAAAACCGATACACTTCCTTGCAATGTGAAATTCATGATTGAAGGCGAAGAAGAAATTGGCTCTCCAAATCTGGGCAAATGGTGCGAGCAACACAAAGAAATGTTGAAAGCTGACATCATTTTGGTTTCCGACACTTCAATGATTTCCCGCGACATGCCATCAATAACTACCGGATTACGCGGGTTAGCTTACTGGCAGGTTGAAGTAACCGGCCCAAACCGCGATTTGCACTCCGGATTATACGGTGGCGCCGTTGCTAATCCAATTAATGTGCTTTCCAAACTAATTGCACAGATGACCGACGAAAAAGGCAAGATTACCATTCCCGGATTTTACGATGATGTAATTGACGTTTCAGCGGAGGAACGTGCCTTGTTGGCAAAAGCTCCTTTTAATCTTGACAACTACAAAAAATCAATTGCAGTAGATGAACTTTCAGGAGAAGAAGGTTACTCGACAACTGAACGCACAGGAATCCGTCCAAGTTTTGATGTTTGCGGCATTTGGGGCGGTTACATGGGCGAAGGCGCCAAAACTGTGATGCCATCGAAAGCATTTGCCAAGATTTCAACTCGTCTGGTCCCTAACCAGGATCATGAAAAAATAGCTGTTTTGTTTAAAGAACATTTCGAAAGCATAGCACCAAAAAGCGTAAAGGTAGAAGTTACCTCGTTGCATGGTGGACAAGCATATGGATGCCCGATAACCGTTCCGGCATATCAGGCTGCTGAAAAAGCTTATCTCGACACTTACGGGAAACGACCAGTACCGGTTCGCAGTGGCGGAAGTATTCCAATAATCTCTACATTCGAGAAAGTACTGGGCATCAAATCAATCCTGATGGGCTTTGGCTTGGACTCGGATGCAATCCATTCTCCAAACGAGAATTTTCCATTGGAACAGTTCTATAATGGAATACGAACGATACCGTTATTTTATAAATACTTTGCCCAGATCTAATGAGTTTTACCACGGACATAAAAGAGACTCCATTCTTCGAAAGAGGGATGGAATTTTTGTTTTTAAATGACTTCTGCTTCTGCTATTATAGGTTACCGATCCAGCCAATTTTTAAATTCCACCACACGTTCTCGGGCAACGATGATGTCGGGGTCGTCAATCCCATCAATTTTCAGGCGGAGACGCGAGTTGGTCCAGGCCAGAATATTGGTGCAGGCACCAATGGAAACAATGTATTTGCGGTTGATTCGGAAGTATTTCTCCGAATCGAGCATCGGCTCTAGTTGGTCAAGCGCATAATCGATACAATAGGTATGTGCATCGCTGGTGCGAATAAAACTGGCTTTCTCCTGACTAAAAAACACCAAAATTTCATCCACCGGAACGCTTTTTATTTTGTCGCCCACTTTCACCATAAAGCGCGATTTATAAGCTTTTTCTGAAGTGGAATTTGTGATCGAAAGTAATTTTTCGAGCACCAATCCGGGTGAAAAATGTTTTGCCTTTTCAATCGCCTGTTTGAGTCGTTCTTCTTCAATCGGTTTCAGCAGATAATCGATACCGTTGGTTTTAAAAGCTTCGATGGCATAATGGTCGTAAGCTGTGGTGAAAATAATTGGACAGCGCACTGCAACCTGCTTAAAAACTTCGAAGCTCAGTCCATCTGCGAGTTGAATGTCGGAGAAAATCAAATCGGGTTCCGGATTGTTTTGAAGATATTTTATTCCATCGCGCACCGATTCTATTTTTGCAAGCACAGTCATATTCGGAGCGACTTTAGCCAGCAAACGCCCCAGGTGATTGGCTGCGCGTGTTTCATCTTCGAGGATAATTATTTTCATTTCTCCAAAGATTTTAAGATGGGAACACGAACCAAATAATGATCGTCTGAAGTGATAATTTTAATGGGCCTTTCAGAGAAGAAAGCAAACTGCTGGGTAATATTTTTCAATCCGGTTTTCTTCGAATCGTCGCCCACACTTTTTGGTTGCAGGTTATTCTCCACTTCCAGACAGTCGTTAACTTTTCGTACCGAAATCCGGAGAGGAAAAGCTTCGGAAACTTCGTTGTGTTTCACTGCATTTTCGATCAAAAGTTGCAAAGTCATTGGCACAATGTAATCTTCCGGATTGGCCTGAACATCAATATCAATCTTCAGTTTTTCTTCAAAGCGGGTTTTCAGTAAAAAGGTAAACGAATTAATAAATTCCAGCTCATCCTTCAGTGGAACCAGTTCTTTGTTGCGGCTGTCGAGCACATAACGAAACAAATCGCTGAGTTGCCTGATAAACTTTACAGCTATCGCCTGATCGTCATAAACCAGGTCGCTCAGTACATTCAAGCTGTTAAACAAAAAGTGTGGGTTAATCTGGTTTCGGAGCGATTCGTATTTGTAAGCCATCATTTCAACTTTCAACTTTTCGGCCTGAATAAAAGAATGCTTCCATGCATAGAAGAAGCCTATTGCCGTAAATATCAACGAAATAATAAACGAAATCAGGAGCGTTGCTGGTAAGGATTGGAGTATCTTACCCCATGAATCATCTGGTAAAACGTCAAACCAAATGTAAAAATTGGCAAACTGCACCAAGATAAAGGCAGCGGTTGAATATGCCAGAAAAGAGAATATTTGGATGAAAACTTTTTTTACCGGTGATTCGATCCATGAAATCCGACGATTTATCATCCCATAAATCATTTCCAACCCAATCCATTGTGTTATACTGATGCTGTAAGCCCAGAGGAAACCCGAAAGTAAATTTTGCCAATCAGTCAATATTCCATGCATGAAAAACAAAAGAATGAAAATGCTTATAATGGCGCTTCCCAAAATGTATTCAACCGGTCGGCTTTTTTTGCTATCTGTTTTTATAGGCATCATATGATTGATGAATTTATGTAGTTGATGGTTTTGTAAAGTTAAAATTATATCAAGTAAAAAGGCAAAAGTTAAAAGTGGAGTTTAACTTTTCACCTCTAACTTTTTTGTGTTTGCCTTGATTTATTCGCAACCTTTCACAATTTCGGCAACCTGATCTTTTCCCCAACTTGGGTAAATGGCGGATTCTGGTTTGAAATTATCCCAATTGGCCAGCAAATCTTTGGCTTGCGGACAGAATGATTTTGGATCCGTGCCAAAAAATTGTGCAGTTCCTATATCCATCCTGATTTTTAGCATTTTTGCCCTTGGATTGTTTGGATCCAGAGCCAACGCTTTGCCAATGGCCTGACCTGAAAGTGCACTATACTTCTGTCCACGTTCTACTGAATTTACAACCAGACGACCTGTGTAGAAAAATGCCTGCAAAGCAAAAACTTCAGATTCAGCCGGAGCCATTTCTATCAGCTTATTAATCGACTTTTCCGCTACATCGAGGTAGCTGTCTTTTTTGGCGGCATCCTGCTCCACGAAGCTCATCAGGATATAGCAATGTGCATGGTAATACAAAGGCAGCCATTCCGATTTTTCGACATCGGCAATCATTTGGAATTTATTTCCTACAGCCTGAAGGTCAGAAACCGACTGACAAGTTGCAAACTGCCCAAGCGTTTCGCCCATGGTTTTAAAATACTCGGCTTTTTGAGCCATTGAAACTAAACTAACTAAAACTACTGCGAGTGATAAAATGATCTTTTTCATGATGTAAGTATTTAAGGTTAAACGTTTAATTGTTTTGTCATTTATGGTCATTAAGTCATTTGTAGTCATATCTTGATTCCTCGACAGACATTAAATGACGTGAAACAAATGACAACTAATGACTTATATTCCTTGTAAAACTGCGACTGAACACTGATAACTCTTTTAATTAATCTTATCCAACTGGTTTGCATTTCCATTTCGGGTCAGGGTGATAAAGCAACCCAACACAAAAAAACGGTTCGAACTGGGTGCGATGGCAGCACTCTGATAGTTTCCAGATACATCAGGAGAACTGGAGTATGTGCGCCCAAACTCATTTTTAAAGCCGGTGACATTATTCGCTGCGAAGTAAAAAATGATGTTCTGACGATACAGGAAACTCCAGCTCAAGTCCAGACTTCGGTAAGGCAGCATTTTTTCACCATTAAAAACGGTCGAGTTTGGGTCGTTGTAGACACGCGGCGACGAATACTTGAAATTGATGCCTGGATATGAGCGAATTCCCGCAATCCAATGTTTATAAACCACCGATAAATTGTGTTTGCTGGTGAACGATGGGATGGCCTCATGTGGAAAATTCCGGTAATCGCGTTTGGTATCGATATAGGAGTAAGAAATCCAGTAATCACCACCATTAATTGATTTTTTGTCGCGCCAGAACAGGTCGAGTCCTTTGGCATAGCCACTTCCGGAGTTGTTGTAACTGGTTGGCAAATAAAATTCACCACCATTCAGTTTAACCAGATTGCGGTAATCCTTATAATACAGTTCAGCTTTCAGAGTCCGGTCATTGGACGACGATTGAAAACTAAATGTGTAATGATCGGCACGTTCGGGCTGTATCCGGTTGGTGTACAGCAAATAATCGTCAACCGGATTTTGGTAGAACCAGCCATACGCCAGCGAGAATTGACTTTTGTCGGAGATCTTGTAAGCCGTCGATAAACGAGGAGCAAATTTGTAACTTTTCAGGTAATCCGAATATTCTATACGGGCACCAATTCGGGTTACAAATTTTGTAGATGCATAAACCTGTGCTTCAGTAAATCCTGAAAAGGTATGATTGGTGAAACTATTATCATGAATTTCGCCATTTATTTGTGAGTTCTGCGAGTAGGTTTTGGCAAACAATTCGCCTCCAAATTTCAGAATAAACTTTTCGCTGAATGGATACGTCAGCGCCGACTTCAGGTAACTTCCCTGTATCTTTTTTGTTACATGGGTTTGATTGAAATGAATATCGTCTTTGTTGCTGGTGAACGAAGCGGCGGAACTAATTCCCCAATTTTCTCCCAGTTTGTCGTTCCACGAAGCGTTCATAAAAACATTGTTGTTCGCCAGTTGATAATCCGTTAACTGACCGCCAGCATTCAGGTCTTTTTGGCTGACAGTTGAACCGCCATTTTCGAAGCTCGAATAAAATTTGAACATCCCTGTTTTGCTTGTCATTTGCCTGAAACTAATTGCACCAGTCGTCGACTCAGGCTCTTCTGTCCAATGGTAATTTTGCGGAACCAGACTCATATATGGCTTCAGATTATTATAAGTTAAGGAACCAGTAACAGCTCCTGAATTCCATTTTTTTGTTCCGGCAGCTTCAACTCCAATCATCAAAAACGATAAATCCAACTGATCTTCTTCAGGCATATCGTTGGTATTGAGCAGCAAAATCGATGAAAGTGCCTGTCCGTATTCAGCAGAATAGCCGCCTGTACTGAACATTGTTCCTTTAAACATGAATGGACTGAAACGCCCGCGGGTAGCCAAGTTGGGTGCCGTTGAATTGTACGGAACTTGCACGAGCGCTCCGTCGATGTATGTTTGTGATTCTTCACTGTCGCCACCTTTTACAAACAAACGGCCCGATTCACCATTGGTGGTTGTTCCCGGTAGCGATTGCAATGCACCGTATACGTCGCCGGCAGCTCCGGCAGTGGTTAGCATATCTCGAGGGGTAATGGTTACCGCACGTTTTTTATCACCAGCTTCAAAAGTTCCGGCGGTGATTGTTACAGCATTTAGCTGGTTAAAGGCTTCATTCAATGCAACATTAATCCTGATGGTGTCACCTTTTAATTCCAGATTACGTGAAAATGGTTCGTAGCCTAAAAATTCAACAGCCAAAATAAATTGCCCAACCTTGCTGGTTTTGAATTTAAATTCTCCGTTTTCGTTGCTTGTTGTCCCATCGTAGGTTCCTTTTAGATAGGTACTAGCTCCAGGCAAAGCTTCACCCTGTGCCTCAGTTACTTTTCCCATAATGATCGTTTGAGAAAAGACATTCAGGCAAAATAATAATGAGATAATTGATGTAACTACTTGTTTCATGACTTTGAGTTTCTGTTGTTTCATGTGTCAAAGTTGAAACAAAGTCCTCGAAGCCGAAAAAAACAGTTGCTGAACTGTCGGAAAATATGGATGAAGTGTAAAAAATCGAAAAGTGCCAAATGAAAAAGGCACTGATTAAACACAAGAAGTTTTAATCAATGCCATAAAATATCAGTTCAGGGCAATCTACAACATGATCTTCTTTCCACCTTTTGAAACGGATTCGCGAATTGCATCGATGATAATCATATCGCGCAGTCCTTCTTCTCCAGTAGTTATTGAAGGTTTTTTTTCCATGATAGATAAACACATTCCGTCCATTTGGGCAGCCTGCTGATTCATCACCGGAAAATCGAACGTTTCACCTCTGGGCAAGAATCCATGAAGGCCGTTGTAATTCATAAATGGCCGAAGTCCGTACTCACCTTTCTCGGCATTAATATTCAGGAAATTGACATTTCCGCCAAAACTTGCAAAGCAGTTGGCAACGGCATTTCCCGGAAATTCCAACTGGAAACTGGTTGATTCGTCCACACCTTCAAAAACCGTTGGATCCGAATTAAACATCTGTCCCGAAACTGAAACAGGTTCCAGTCCGGTTGATAACCGCGCTGCCTGAAGCGCATACACACCCATGTCCATAAGAGCTCCACCCCCTAATGGACTTTTTGCCCTCCATTGATCGGTAGGACGCATCATCCTGAATCCGTCTGCAGCATGAACGTACAAAACCTTTCCATAAGGCTGTTCCTTTGCCATTTGCATGATCCGTTGGGTATAAGGCTCGTAATGTAAACGATAGCCAATTGAAAGCGAAACTCCCGCTTTTTTACAGCCATCTATCATGTCGCGGCATTCACCGGCATTCATGGCCATAGGTTTTTCACAGATTACATGTTTACCGGCCTTGGCAGCCCGTAAGGTAAATTCCTTATGCATGCTGTTTGGTAATACAATATATACCACATCAATATCCGGATTGGATGCAATGGTGTCGAAATTCTGATAATTGTATATGTTCTTTTCAGGAATATTATATTTAGCCCCGTACCTTTTGGCTTTGTCCGGAGTTCCGGTTACCAGACCAACCAGTTTCACATGCTCGGTTTTTTCGAGAGCAGGCATTAATTGTCCAACAGCATAAGATCCAAGGCCAATAAGAGCAATGCCAAGCTTCTTATCATCTTTGGAAGAATTTGCCCTAGAAATAAACGGGAAAGAGGAAAGTCCAGTTACTACAGCGGCTGCGGAAACCTGTGAAATAAAAGTTCTGCGGTTTAGATTACTCATAATTTATAGTTTTAGGTTATTCAAATATAACAGAAAGGTAGAATTTAAACACGCTAATAGTCTGAAAGTTTAATCACTGGTTATTCCGCCAAATCACACATAACAGAACCCGTAATTTGAATTAAATCTTCCGGAGTGAGCTTAAGCTGCAGCCCACGTTGACCAGCGCTAATAAAAATCTGGTCGAACAACTGGCAGGTCTCATGAATGTATATAGGATATGGTTTTTTCATGCCAATTGGAGAACAGCCACCCCGAATGTAGCCAGTCAATACCAATAATTCCTTTTGATGAACCATGGCGCAACTCTTATTTCCTGATATTTTAGCAGCTTTTTTCAGATCTACTTCATTGTTTCCGGGGATAACACAAACAAATATTCCTGATTTATCACCCCGAAGAACAAGAGTTTTAAATATCTGCTCCACATCCTGACCTATCTTTTTCGCCAAAGTTACAGCGCTCAGGTCATTTTCATCGACCTCATATTCAGCCAGATCACACGGAATTCCCATGGTATCAAGAAGCCGAACGGCATTAGTTTTTTTCATCAGTAAGTAATTTATTTTTATTGCCTTAAGCCTGCCTCTATGCAGACCGGGAACTCACGTGTTTTTAGGATTCAGAAAATAATAAATTCGAAGATACTACTTTGTAAAAATTAGCTTTCGATTTTACAAAAATTTGTTTTACAAAAAAATCCCCACCGAACTTTTTATCATCCGGTGGGGAAATCAAACTATTACTTCAAGTCTCAAAACCAATTCTTGCTTAGTTACTGAACTCAAGGAAAAATTAGTCATCCTTCCCGTTATGCTTATCCTTTTTTGGGTCATCCTTTTCCTTGTGATTATCTATTTGTCTGATAGTGACTTTAATTACCTGAGAGGCTTTAGGCCAAGGCAATCCATCATTTAATAGGCGAACATTTCCGTTTTCAACGGTATTGGCTTGAGTTTGAGCACCAGGATATTCATTGACTTCAGTCCCTGCGTCGTATAACTCAATTAGGTGTGTAAGGTTTATCTCAGCCTCCCCATTTGAAAGTTTGATCCCTTCGTCACCTGTCGAGAAGAAAATATCATTGGACGCCCCAAGCATACTGGCAATACTCAGTATCTGCCCAACGTGTGCTTCGATAGTAAATTTATACATTTGACCTGGGAAAAGCGGACCATCACCTAAGCCCCCTTCACGTGTTGCATAAAATCCAGTCTTATATCCTTCACCCATTAATGAAATGTACAGTGGCCCCGGATTACCAGTTTCTGCCAGCGTTTCAAGCCCAATGCCATAATCCGGAGTACCTTCGGTAAAGATTGGATGATCTTTTTTATCATGCAAAACCCAAAGAACCGGAGCTACGGGCGAAACATATCCACTGTTCATGGAAAGGTAAGAGCCCAGACTCGCTGCATTTCCAGTTTCCGCAAGGAGTTCCAATCCTTTCCCGTAATCTGCCATTCCAGTTTTAAAGAGTGGATTTGGCATAGCGTGAACCACCCATGCAACCGGAGAAATAGCAGTCGTACTTCCTTCTAAATTTTTGACTGTAACAGTAAACAAACTGTTTCCATTATATTCAAGAGTGACTTTAAGGTTTGTGGCGACAGTTCCATAATTATAGCCATCGCCCACCGTTGACATTAATTGGACCACGCCGTTTGTGTTGGCACCATCATGCATGTTTGCGGCGCCGGGCATCTGGTTCATTTCAGTACCCGCATCCCACAGCATAACCTGCGAAGTGATATCGCCGGTAATGGGAGTTGTAGCATCGCTGAAAAGGCTGATTCCATTTCCATCAGGAGCATAAAATCCATCATTTGAGAAGCCATACATCGTTGCAAAAGATAGCTTGTGATTTGGACCCGCATGAAAGGAGAATTTAAACGAATCTCCCGGATGCGCTGGTCCTGCAGCGGTTGCGCCTTCAGGGATGCTGGACACCCCAGATTCAAAATAGGAATAATTTTTAGAGATGTTTTTAACTGTTACGGCATAAGAATTACTTGGTGAAGCTTCAGGTAGCTTTGCCTTTTTGAGTGCGAGATCCGCATTGGAAGATTGATCATTCGGAAGGTCTTTTTTGCACTGCGTAAACAATACTGCAGCCAGTAATCCAATCATTGTAAAACGTAAAATTTTCATAGCATAAATTTTAGAGATTAAACATGATCCAAAATTCATATGAAAAAGTCACGAAATGATCACAAAATAATCATCATTTTATCATCTTTTAATCTGAAATTATTATCTATGTTTCAAAAAAAATCCCTGACATTTAAGTATCAGGGATTGCATGAAAATATGTTTACTTTTTCTTGCTCAAAAATCTATTGTTTCTGAAAGTCCAACAATGGCCGAAGTCTCGAACGATTCTCCCGGATTGAGGTGAACCGGATAACCAAACGCATTTGTCGCTTCAACACAAATAAAAGTTTCATATCCATCATCAGGTAAATCGCCAATATTGGCGCTGGTTTCAGCACCCGGATTCCACACTGTAGTAACTTTGCTCCCCTTTTTGTCAACTTTTATACGACGCCGAAATGCATTGTCATCAATAATAACAGGAGATTCTGTATTCAGATAATGACGAGTTAGTGCTTCTGTGATTTCCAGTTTTTCTTCTTTCTGAATTTCATTCTCGCCAGTCAGCTGATTAAAATAAGTGAGATCTTTTAGTCCTTCAATTGAAACACTTTCGATGGCTGATAGACTGAAATAAGAATGTAGCGCACAGGTATAATCAAACGGCACATCCGAATTATTCGTCACCTTGAGTGTTTCAACAAGCGTTTTCCCAATAACAATAGTCATTTCGGCACAAAAATCGTATTGCCAAAATACTTTGGTTTCATCTGAAGAACAGATATTTAGCTTCACGATTGTTTCGCCGGAAGCATTGGTCGAAGTTGAAACAACATCCCAATACATCAACCGCGCAAAGCCATGCTGAGGTTTTTCTTCATCAGTTTTATGCGGTCCAAACCACGGAAAGCAAACCGGAATTCCACCACGGATAGGCTTGCCCACTTCAAAACTGCTGTCAGGGCTCATCCACAGCAAATCCATCGATTTGTGCGGCCTAAAACTTGTAATATGCGCTCCATATAAAGAAATATCAACATCGGCATATTTGTTTGATACAGTTATAAATACTAAATCTTCTTCCAGTTCTGCAAATCCAACTTCACCTTCAATGCTGAATTTATCGTCCAATTCGTCAATATCAATCATGGGAGTTATGAATTATCAGTTATAAATCTATGAGTTTTTATAAAATCCAGCGCAAGGTAACAAACCTTTTCCGGAGATAAAAGTTACTTACTTTGATTATTTTGTGCGCTCCAAATAAGGAATCACACCTCAGCATTTTAAATTTTTGAAGAGGGAAATAACCAAAATTCGAAACATTCAAGGCGAAAATTGGTTATTAGGATAAACACATAAAATGCAACTGAAATGAAAGTAACAAGATATCAGGACCAGGAAAAACATCCGAATCCACATGGAGTGGATGTTCGAAAGTTATATGACAAAGAATCGGCTCAGGTTTCGCACATTACTTTGCTTCCAGGCGAAGGATTGAAACCTCACAAAACACCGGTCGATGTATTTTTTGTTGTATTGGAAGGTACTCCGTATATTATGGTGGGAGAAGAAGAAGAACTTTGTGAAAAAGATACTCTTGTTGAAAGTCCGGCGAATGTCGTCCACAACATCCGGAATGTTTCGAATTTAGTGGCGCGTATTTTGGTTGTAAAAGCTCCCAGACCAGAATTAGCATCTCGAATTTTATAGAAACACGTATTCTTATTCTTTCTAATTGTATATTCACTCCAACGATTAAATTCTTAATTGTTAATTCATCACATTATTGTTACATGGTTCGATCGGCTTATTGAAATGTTTGAATAAATTTGCAATTTAATTTTCATTTCGTTTTCGCCACATTAAACCTAAAGTACAGAGAGAAGTCAAATTGTTTTTTTCATGAATAAATATTTGTCTTTTCATTTACATTTGTACCTAGAGGAATTAAAGATGCAACGGATGTTTATTAGATAAATTAATTATCCGGTAAATTACATTTAAAGGTAAAACAAGACTTACATATTTTATTTCGATTTTAACCATTATTAACCAACCAAGCAAAGTAAATACAGCAGCGTATGAACTTCACAAAATTATTGAGTTTATTGATAGTATCACTTCTATTAATAGCTTCCTGCAAATCAGATAAAAAAGGATCAACACCTTCTGGAAAGGCTCCCAGAAAAGGATCTGTTCAAGGTGATAGGGCTTCGGTAATGGTTGATGTAATTATTGCAGGCGCTGAAAACGTTACCAGTAGTCTGGAGGTAAACGGATCAGTCATTGCAAATGAAATGGTTGAACTTCGCCCCGAAACAAGTGGTCGTTTAGTTTATTTAAATATTCCGGATGGCGCCAAAGTAAAAGAGGGAACCATTCTTGCAAGGGTAAATGATGCAGACTTGCAGGCACAGCTTGGGCAACAAAAAACTCAGCTCGAACTGGCCATGAAGACTGAAAAACGTCTTGCTGATCTTTTAAAAGTGAATGGGGTAAATCAGGCTGACTATGATGTGGCTCTAAGCCAGGTAAATACCGTTCAGTCCAACATTAAGGTTTTAAATGCCCAACTTGACAAAACAGTTATCAAGGCGCCTTTCACCGGTGAACTGGGACTTCGACAGGTAAGTCAGGGTGCCTACGTAAGTCCATCAACATTGCTCGGCACTTTGCAACAAACCGATAAAGTAAAAATCGATTTTACGATCCCTGAGACTTATACCGATATTTTCAAAAAGGGAGATAAAATAAGGATTTTGACTGCCAGTTCAAAGGAAAGTCTTGAAGCCGCAATTACCGCCATTGAACCTCAAATCAATTCTGTAACCCGCAATATAAAGGTTAGAGCCTTTCTTACCACAGGAGTCATTCTTCCGGGAGCTTTTGTTAAAGTAATTCTGGATCAAAACTGGCAAAGTATCATGGTTCCCAGTAATGCAATTATCCCCGATGCTCTTTCAAATCAGGTGGTAGTAGTTCATAAAAATAAGGCCGTATTTACCAATGTTGAAACCGGAATAAGAAATGAGAATCAAATTGAACTCATAAAGGGTGTGAATGTTGGCGATTCGATTATTGTGAGCGGAATGTTGTTTGTCCGCCCCAATGCTCCAGTAAAAATTAAAAAGGTAATGAAATTGAACGAAGTTTAATTTCGGCCTTTCTGTTAAATGTAAATATTTTTTTACCGTGAATATATCTGAATTATCGCTCAAAAGGCCAATACTTGCTACAGTAATGAGTCTGTTTCTTATTCTGTTTGGAATTATTGGATTTAACTCCCTTGGGATTCGTGAGTTTCCTGCCATTGATCCACCTAATATTTCAGTATCCACTTCATATGCCGGAGCTAATTCCGACATCATCGAAAGTCAAATCACCGAACCTCTTGAAAAATCGATCAATGGTATTCCCGGGGTCAGAACAATCACCTCTTCCAGTTCAGTAGGTAGCAGTAGAATTTCAGTAGAATTTAACCTGGACGTCAATCTTGAAGCTGCAGCTAACGATGTTCGCGATAAGGTGAGTCAGGCAGCGCGTAGCCTTCCGCAGGATATTGACTCGCCTCCCGTGGTTTCAAAGGCCGATGCTAACAGCGATTTCATCATTTTAATGGCAATACAAAGCCAAAGCAAAGGTTTGCTCGAATTAAGTGATTATGCTGAAGAAGTTCTTCAGAATAAGTTTCAGACCATTCCTGAGGTAAGTGGTGTTAATATTTTTGGTCAAAAGCGTCCGGCCATGCGTCTTTGGATCGATCCAAACAAATTAAGCGCCTATAATCTTGCCTTCAACGACATTACAAATGTATTAAACAGGGAAAACGTAGAAGTACCTTCCGGAAAGATTTATGGCGACAGAACTGAACTAACGATCAGGGTACTCGGACGGCTAACAACTGAAAAGGATTTCAAGGATCTCATTATTCGCGAAGATGAGAATGGTATTATACGACTCAGCGATCTGGCAAAAGTTGAACTCGGTCCGGAACAATATGAGCGCAACTGGAATCTGAATGGTGTAAATGCCATTGGTTTAGCTATCACACCGCAGCCGGGAGCCAACTACATCAATATTTCAGATGAGTTCAATAAACGGCTTGAGGAAATAAAAAAAACACAGAAAAGCGATATTCAGTTCACCGTTCTTGTTGACAATACCCTGAATGTTCGCCGTTCGTTGAATGAAGTGAAGGAAACCTTGCTGATTTCTTTTATCCTGGTGATTTTGGTGATCTTTTTCTTCTTCCGTAATTGGCTGATTGCAATTCGTCCATTAATCGACATTCCGATTTCGCTGATTGCAACGTTCTTTGTCATGTATCTCGCCGGGTTCTCAATCAATATCCTTTCGATGTTGGGGATTATTCTGGCAACAGGATTGGTTGTTGACGACGGGATTGTGGTGACCGAGAATATTTTTCGAAAGTTTGAGGGAGGAATGCCCATACGACGTGCAGCGCTTGAAGGAAGTAAAGAAATATTTTTCGCGGTAATATCCACATCAATAACTCTGGCAATTGTGTTTTTACCCGTGTTGTTTCTATCAGGATTTGTGGGTAGTCTGTTTCGTGAATTTGCTGTGGTGGTAGCCTCTGCCGTACTTATTTCGGCATTTGTATCGCTTACAATAACACCGGTTTTGAATGTTGTACTGAGCAAATCAAATGCAAGTCAGGGAAAATTCTACGTCAAAACAGAACCATTTTTCAAGGGAATGGAAAATGGATATAAAAAATTGCTGACAAAGTTCGTTGAATTAAGATGGATGGCATGGACAATTGTTGTCATCTGCCTGGTAATTACTTACTTTATTGGAACAAACCTGCAAAGTGAAATTGCTCCGCTCGAAGACAAGGGAAATGTCAGGTTACAAATGACCGGGCCTGAAGGTGCCAGCTATGCATATATGACAAAATATGGAAAGGAAGTAGGCGATTTCCTAATCGATTCTCTTCCTGAAGCAGAATATTCATTCGTTCAGATTCCTGGCGGTGGTGGTGGCGGTGGCGGTGCCGTAAATGGTGGTAATGGACGAATCGGCTTAAAACCGGCCTCGGAAAGAAACAAAACTCAAACTGAGATTGCCAAAGAGTTAACAAGGAAACTGGCACGTTTCAATAACCTGAAGATTTTCGCCACTGAAGAACAAACTATTTCAGTCGGGTTAGGCTCAAGAGGCGGATTACCAGTGCAGTTTGTCATTCAAAACCTTGATTTTGAGCGGCTGAAAGAAATGATCCCCAAATTCCTCGACGAAGCACGTAACGACAAAACGTTCCAAAATGTGGATGTTAACCTAAAATTCAACAATCCGGAAGCTGATATCATTATCAACAGGATGAAAGCTCGTGAGTTGGGACTTACGGTTTCCGACATTGCAAATGTGATACAGAGCGCTTTTAGTGGGCGCCGTTTGGCCTACTTTATCATGAATGGTCGTCAATATCAGGTAATCAGTCAGGTCGGACTGCAAGAGCGAGACCAACCAACTGATATTACAAAACTATATGTTCGAAACAGTTTGGGCGACAACATCGCACTGTCCGAAGTATTGGATATTGTTCCCAATGCCAACCCACCAACGCTTTACCACTACAACCGATACAAATCGGCAACCATTTCGGCCTCACTTGCTGATGGAAAAACAATTGGCGACGGCGTTAAAGCCATGCAAGCCATTTCAGATAAACTTCTTGATGAAAGTTTTCAAACTTCCTTGAGTGGACCATCTCGCGACTTTGCCGAAAGTTCGTCGAATACATCTTTTGCATTTATATTGGCTTTGCTGCTCATCTATCTTGTTTTGGCTGCCCAGTTTGAAAGCTTTAAAGATCCGTTTATTATCATGATTACAGTACCCCTGGCAATTGCCGGAGCGGTTCTTTGCTTGTGGATGTTTAAACAAACGCTCAATATCTTCTCCGAAATCGGGATGATCACATTGATTGGTCTGGTAACCAAAAATGGAATTCTGATCGTGGAATTTGCCAATAAAAAAAGAGCAATTGGGCTTTCCAAGTTTCAGGCAGTTATTGAAGCCGCAACACAACGGTTACGCCCAATTTTAATGACCAGTTTGGCAACTTCGCTTGGCGCCTTACCTATTGCATTAAGTCTGGGCGAAGCTGCTTCAAGTCGTGTTCCGTTAGGAATTGTTATCGTCGGCGGGATCGTATTTTCATTGATCCTCACCTTATTTGTTGTTCCGGCGGTTTATACTTTTATTTCCGGAAAACACGTTAGTCAGGAGGAAATCGATAATCAGTTTAAATGATCTATCAATGAAGAATATTTATATCTATATAGCGCTTTTCCTTCCACTTTTGGGGGTAGCACAGCCTACAATTTCACTGAAAAGTGCCATCGATACCACGTTGAATAACAGTTTCGATATACAGATCGCCGGGAATAATCTGGAGATTAGTAAAATCAACAATACGCTTGGCGTTGCCGGTGGGCTGCCTTCGGTGAATCTTAATTTAAGTGATAACCAATCGATCATTAATGTAA
>Ga0302296_1001532_pt1 | contig 16494 bp, 13 predicted proteins | sample III_Fen_N3_1_FD_194546 | JGI IMG/M metagenome (GOLD analysis project Ga0302296, IMG submission 194546) | Peat permafrost microbial communities from Stordalen Mire near Abisko, Sweden - III_Fen_N3_1 | ecosystem: Environmental > Terrestrial > Soil > Wetlands > Permafrost | place: Sweden: Abisko...
ATAATGACAGCCAATGTGTTCAACCACATTGAGTGGTAACCCTGTCTTTTTATTGATAAGGGAGACCTTTGATTTCTCTTTGATCTGATTGCGGAACTTGTAGATAATATCTGATGTATGAACCAGATTTTCAGGTATTTTAAACTCTCTTTTTGTTGCCTTCCAAAGATATTCCCTGATTTTTGCTTCTGTTTCGGGGAAGTTCTTCCATGTTTCGAGTACTTCGGTGTATAAACCAAATGAGGTCACACACGAAGGGATAATATTGGTATAACCGGCCTCCGTCATAAGGGCAAAGTGACGGGCAATAACAGTCATAGTAGTGTCAAGCGGTACAATATCAGTATGATATCCAATCCCAGTGCAGGTTGTGTGGCGGGCATCTTCAAAAACATCTTTTCCAAGATCATTGCGCATGATACGCAGAAAGGTGGTTTCCGATCCCGGAAAGAAAGTTTGTCTGATGCAACTTCTTACATAGAAATAGTGATCATCGGCAATCTCTTTCTGATAATCTGCCCAAACTCTTTTTTTACCTTCCAGTACCACTTTTGTTGATTTTGATTTAGATATTATGTGTTCCGTCGTTTTCGGTATAAACAGTCATAAAATATTCATTACCAATTCCTTCATCGGATATTTCAATCCCAAGTTCATCTGCCTTGCGTTTTGAATATTTTTCAATTGTATCGAACATGGTTTTACAACCGGTTACTTCAAAAATCTGATTAATCTCCTCGAGTACCTCCGGATCGATTGTACGCATGCCTCCCACGCCTTCCTGTTTATAGTTGGAGCCCATCTTCTCCATGATTTCAGGTGTATTCCTTGAAATCCAGTCCCATACAGGCCCTTGTTCAGGATGCATCTGAGGTGACACAATATCAGGATGTACACAATAACCTGTGCGGAGGATATTTTCACCAATGGCTCTCTTAATTGCGAATTGTTGTCTTCCCTTCTCTGAATCAGTAAAATAACCTAATTCCTGCGAAAGTTTCCGCAAAGCCATAATTACAAAACCTGGCGTATTATTCCGGGGACATCTTGTTTTGCACGACATACATTCGCCACAGTACCAAATCGTATCACTGCGAAGAAGTGCTTCGATCAACTTTTCATCTTTGCTTTGAACTGTGTCGCAGATTACACGGGGATCGTAATGGTAAAACTCTGCGGCAGGGCAGATTGCGGTACATACACCGCAATTCATACATCCGTTTAATCCTTCAATAAACCGGATATCCTGTTTTAACCGATCGTATAATTTGCCCATTTTTGAGTTTTGGTATCAAATATTCGATAAATCGTCATTAGCAAAAATACACTTTCATACACTGGAATAAAGCCGTAATAATTGGTATTTTATAATGGGTATTAATACTTAGGGGGAGTGGTTGTAGAAGATGAGAGGGAGAGAGGTGGTGAAAATGGGAAGAGGAGCAAAAAAAGTGGCTGTTTGAGTGAACGAACGTCGCGAATCGCAGATATCGGTGAATGTATAACTTTAATTTGCTATTCCAGAGGATACCTGCAGTAAGTTCACATTTCAATCATTTGATTTTTAATAGCGTACATCACAAGTCCTGCTGTGTTTTTGCAGTTGGATTTGCACAGAATATTTGCCCTGTGTTTTTCAACAGTTCGCTTACTGATGAAAAGCCGGTCTCCGATCTCCTGGTTTGAAAGTCCGGAACAAATCAGCAACAAAATTTCGATTTCACGTTCCGATAATTCAGACTCTGGTTCTTTGGATTCCTTGATTGATTTGTAGTTACGTAATAAACTTTGCATGAGTTCCTGCGAAAAATAGTTGCCACCGCTCATCACTGTATCAATAGCTGTTTTAACCTCCTGGAGGTTGGTATTTTTAAGTAAGAAACCCTTGGCGCCGGCGTCGACCATCTGATCGTAGTATTCCTCATCGCCATACATGGAGAGGGTAATAATTTTAAGATCCGGTTTCAATTCAATGGCTTTATTAGCTGCTTCAATGCCGTTAATTTCAGGCATCTCAATGTCAAGAAAAATAATGTCATAGTCGTATTTTGCGATTAATTCCAAAAACTCTTTTCCATTCGATGCTTCTCCGGTAACATTGTATCCCGGAAGTGTATCAAGCAACATCTTTAATCCATTGCGGAATAAGGTATGATCATCGACTAACAGAATTTCCATGAAGTTTTCATTTAATTAAACCGGTACGGTAATTGAAGCTTTTGTCCCCTTCTCTTTTTCGGAGGTGAGATTAAAACTTCCGTTTAGCGAATTGATGCGTGTCAACATATTTGAATAGCCCATTCCTGAATGTGGTGTGGGAGATAACTTGTTAATATCAAAACCTTTACCATTATCTTTATACATGCATGAAATCTTTCCCGGTATTTTTTCGAGTGAAATTGAGATTAAAGAGGCTTCGGCGTGTTTAATTGTATTATTAATGAGCTCACAAAGAACCCTGTACAAAACGACCTCTGTATTACTATCGAATCGCTCATCTTCGAAAGTAGATGTGAATTTTATTTTGATGGTATCCGAATAGTTTATTTTATTGATGAAATTACGCATTGCCTTATTCAATCCGAAATTGTTGAGAATGTGCGGACTCAGATTGTTGGATATCTCACGTATGCTTTTAATCGCTTCATCGATCACCATATCGGTATTGCGGAGGATTTTTTTTGTCTGATCGTCTTTTTCAATTCTTGTCAGCGAAGAGAGTGACATCTTTACAGTTGACAGGATCGGACCGAGGCCATCATGAAGGTCTTTGGCAAAGCGCTTCCGTTCAGATTCTTCTGCCTGAATGATGGCATTGAGAAGTGTTTTTTCCATATCACGTTTTTCCTGATCCACCTTTTTCATGTATTTGAAAATTTTTTGAATCAGGAAAACACCAGCAGCGAAAAAAAATGAAACTGCTACTCCGAGCCAAACAAATACCTCGCGGAAAGTTTGAGGGGCAAAATCAGAGAGGGTAGTGAGGAATTCAACAAGACAACGTATTGCCATGATGATAAATCCTGCACTGATTAGCATCCATGAGACGTTATATTTAGTGACCCGGGTGAGCTTAATCGAAACACCTGCTGCAAAAATCTGCAAAAGCATAGCCAAAACCAAAGCAAATTGAAGAAGCATTTTTCAATTAATTTAGGATACTATGCAAAATTAGAATAATAGTTGGAACGGCAATGGTCATTTAGGGTTTAGTGTCCAGAGGCAATGAAAAAGGGGCGATTTCCTGGGGTATTACCACTTTTTCTCCCAGAAAATGTGGTTGTTTGGCAGTAAACATGTCGAAAACTACAAGCATTCTTGCCGCAATCTCACGCATTTGTACTTTAAACGCAATTATCTCCGAATCATCATCGGCATTAAATGCAATCGCTTCTATTCCTTTGTTATGTGCGATATATAACGCTCGTTGGTTATGAAATGCCTGTGAAACGATTGTGAATTTATCCTGTCCGAATACTTCTTTTCCGCGCACAACAGAATCGAGTGTTCTGAATCCGGCATAATCGAGAATGATTTTTTTGTTGGGAATTCCCGAGGCAATCAGATCGTTGTACATCGTGATCGGTTCGTTATAATTTCTGTTCCGGTTGTCGCCACTTACAATGATAAAGTCAATTTTACTGTGATTATAAAGCTCAACGGCAGCTTTGATTCTGTTTGTGTAATAAAGATTTCTTTTTCCGTTCCAGAGATATTTGCTGGTTCCCAACACAAGTGCGCAGTGGTTATGCGGAATTGAATCGACTGAGCTATAGCAATACTTATTGCCTGTTTTTGTAATTGTAACATTTATCCATGTAACAATAACGACAAAAATGAAGCAAGTGATTATTGAAATTAGCCCGAATATCTTGAATCTTTTCAATACAGTTTATTTGTAATCAGAACTTTAAAGTAAATACGGTTTCAACATCTGGTTCGGAATGTGCAGTCAGTGTTCCGCCATGAAGCCGAAGAATTTGTCGGGATAAACTTAAGCCAATTCCTGAACCTTTTGGTTTAGTTGTAAAGAAAGGAACAAATATTTTATCAAGTACTTCAGGAAGAATACCTTGCCCATTGTCTGAAAGTTGTATTATGATTTTTCCATTTGCATCTGTAAACGCATTTATTTCGATGCGGGGATGCTCTGTCTTTTCGAGTGCCTGAATCGCATTTTTCAGAAGATTTATCAAAACTTGCTCAATTAATTGTTCATCGGCTGATAATTCAAGATTCTCTGGTGTGACAGTGCACAAGCATTGAATATTTCGCTGTAACATTTCCTCTTTCATCAACCCTTTAAGGTTTTCGAGTAGCTCTCCTACCGGGAAGATGGTAAATTTCGGTGTTGGGATGCGTGTAAGATCTCTGTATGATTCAACAAAATGCAGCAATCCTATACTTCTTTTGTGAATTGTCTCTATTGCCAGTTCGATCTCTTCGATGGCTTCCGTCTCTCCTTCGTCCTGGAATGCATTGGTGTATGTTGACCTCACATCCTTAATCATATAGTTAAGCGTCTGAGTAATAGATGCTATTGGTGTGATTGAATTCATGATTTCATGGGTCAGTACCCTGATCAGTTTTTGCCAGCTTTCCATCTCATTCTCCTCCAGTTCATTCTGGATATCCTTGATGGTTGCCATCCTTATGAGCCGGTCGGCCACTTTGAATTCAGTGGCAAAAATTGCCAATTGCAGAATTGTATCCTGTTTTTGAATTTTCACCATAATACTTTCGCCATTCGATATACTCATCAATTTTGCGACAAGTTCGGGCGAAAAACTTTCCAGTTCATTCAGGTTTTTAAGACTTGTGATTTTAAAGAGTTTTTTGGTTGAGTTGTTGATCAATTCAACTGCACCATCATCGCGATAACTGATCAATGCAATGCCAATATGCTCAACTACTGTCTGAAGATAAAAATAGTTTTGCTCACGCTCTTCCCTTACTTTTCGAAAATCGTTAATTACCAGGCTGAATGCTTCTGTCATACGATCAAAAGAATGCCCTAATCCTTTTATTTCAAAAGTTCTGGAAAAATCGGAATATCTCAGCGATTCCAGGAAATTGGTCAACAATGTATTCGTCGTTTCGACATGATGTATAAGCATGATAACCTGGTAGATCGCAATGCCAACAAACAGAACAATTGTAAAATAATGACTGGTTGTAAAAAGCAGCCACATGATCAGATAGGCATTGGCAACTATCGCCAGGATTCTTATAATGAGTGATATTCTGAAATTTTTAGAGCCCATATTTTTCCATTCTACGGTAAAGAGAAGTACGTGTTAGGCCAAGTTCACTCGCTGCCTTCGAAATATTTCCCTGGTGCATTTTCATAACTTTAAGAATAATCGTTTTTTCAACTTTGTCGAGTTCGTAATTATCCAGATCCAGCTCTTCTGAAGCTTTATTTACAGATCTCATTTGCAGATCATTTGGGTTGATCCATTCCGTTTCGGTCATAATAACAGCCCGTTCGATCACATGTTGCAATTCTCTAACGTTACCCGGCCAGTTTGCTTCTTCCAACCTTTTCATGGCATCTTTAGTAAATCCGCGCAACGGTTTTTTATACTTTTTTGCATAAATCTGGAAAAAGTGAATGGCGAGTAAAGGAATGTCCCCATAACGTTCGCGGAGTGGAGGAAGATCAATCTCTACTGTATTTATTCTGTATAACAGGTCCTGCCGGAATTTTCCTTCTTCAATCATTTGATGCAAAGGCATATTGGTGGCGCAAATCAAACGAATATCTATTGGGATCGGTTTATTGGCACCCACCCTGGTTACTTCGCGCCGTTCAAGCATGGTCAGTATTTTTGCCTGAAGTGGCATTGGCAAATTCCCGATCTCGTCAAGAAAAAGTGTTCCTCCTGATGCAATCTCGAATCGTCCGGGCCGATCGACCTTGGCATCTGTAAATGAACCTTTTGTATGTCCAAAAAGCTCACTTTCAAAAAGCGATTCACTGATAGAAGTTAAATCAACACTGATAAAAGCTTCGTCTACCCGGTTGGAATTGTTGTGCAATGCTCTTGCTACCAATTCTTTACCTGTGCCATTTTCACCGAGTATTAAAACACTTGCATCGGTGGCAGCAACTTTTGAAATGGAAGTATAAACTTTTTGCATCTCTGCTGAATTTCCTATGAAATCCTTAAACGTCCGGTTCATCATGTTATTGATGGCTTTGGCGCGGCTTTTTAGTTGTTCAATCTCCTTTTTCGATTTTCGCAGATTAAGTGCCGAATTTAAGGTGGCCAGCAATTTTTCATTTTGCCAGGGCTTAAGAATAAAGTCAGATGCACCTTCTTTAATTGCCCTGACGCTCTTCTCAACATCTCCGTATGCCGTTATAAAAAGAACGACTGCATCAGGATCAATTTCAAGGATTTTTTTTAGCCAGAAGAATCCTTCCTGCCCACTAATGGCATCCTTTGTAAAGTTCATATCCAGAAGAATTACATCAAATTCTTCATTCTTAAGTAATTCCGGAATTGAGGTTGCAGCATTGGCAGTAACAATCTTTTCAACATGCGATTTAAGGAGTAACCTAAGTGAGAATAGGATATCCTCATTATCATCAACCGCAAGAATTTTTCCAAATTTATCCATAACGAAGAGGTTTAATATTGTCCCGAATTACAAACACCAAGCCACAATATCGGGGAGCTGCAATACGGATATGTTTTATTTATTATGTGTTTGCAAATCAATGCTATATTAGATTTTTATCTTTATTGTGAGGATTTGGTCATCTATGTTTTGAAAAGGTAAATGTACGAAATCGGTCAGTAAATGTACGAATTCGGACGATTAATTTTTTCGTGAATTTTATAATAGTTTATTAATTAGTTAATTGCAATCGTGGTACGATTTATGACTTGACAGGCATTTGATATGAGGGTAATTTCTTAATTTGCAAAAGCAATTTCTCGCATTCATAAATGCGATAACCAAAATTAATCTGATTCACATTTGACTATGATTGAGCTAATTGATATTTGTAAGGTATTTAGGAATAAGGAGGTTGAGACAAAAGCACTAAGCAACATTAATTTGTCAGTTTCTGATGGTGAATTTGTTAGTATTATGGGACCTTCGGGATGCGGGAAGACTTCATTGCTCAATATCATTGGATTAATCGATTCACCAAGTTGCGGAAAGTATTTGCTCGATGGTCAGTTGGTTTCCGAAATTACAGAAAGAAACCGTACCGATATCCGGAAGAACAATTTTGCATTTGTTTTTCAGAGTTTTAATCTGATCGACGATCTCACAGCCTGGGAAAATATTGAATTACCACTTGTCTATCAAAAAGTTCCCCCGGCAGAAAGGGCCAGGAGGGTTGATCAGGTCCTTGAAAGATTTAACCTTAAGCACCGTTCAAATTATTTTCCCAATGAACTCTCCGGGGGCCAACAACAAAGTGTTGCAGTTGCAAGAGCTGTAATAGCAAAACCCCGGATTATCCTTGCCGATGAACCTACCGGAAACCTTGATTCAACGCATGGAGAAGATATTATTCAACATCTTACGCAACTCAATGAAGCTGGCACAACCATCATTATGGTAACTCACTCGCTAATGATGGCACAAAGGACGCATCGCATTATATATCTGTTTGATGGGCATGTTGTTACAGAGAGTTATTCAAAAACAACAGCCAACTTATAATTTTATTATGAGCAGTTATCTGAAACTGGCAATCCGTAACCTGCTGCGAAACAAGGAATATTTTTTCATAAATGTTTTTGGTCTTGCGGTTGGGATGGCTTGTGCAATAATGGTATTGGTTTTTATTTGGGAGCAATCCAAATACGATGATTTCCATCCATCATCTGACCGGCTTTACCGGGTTTATATCGAATCAAAATTAGGCGGTTTGGAATCAAATGCAGCATATTCATCACCCATGTTTGCTTCTGGTTTAAGACCTTATGTACCTGAAATTGAACAAACATGTCGTATTTTCAAAAATGATCGCGATATTCCGGTTGTAGCACCTGTTTCAACAATTCTCGATAGCCGAACCCTCTTGTATGTAGATTCTACGTTTTTTGATATTTTCGGTTTTAAGTTAATCGAAGGTGACCCCAAAACCTGTTTAAATAAACCGCGTTCTATAATATTGTCTAAATCTGTTGCTAACCAGTTGTTCCCGGAAGGAGCATTTGGAAAAGTTCTCACTGTCGATGATGAGAAGAAATCTTCAATACCGGGTAGTGTCAAAGGTTCTTCGGATGAAAATAGAAAATATTGGACAGTAACTGGTGTTGTAGAGGACTGCCCGGTAAATTCTCATATCAATTACCAATCACTCGTATCTATCTCTTCTGTGGTATTACCTCATCTCCAATGGACCTCTCACTATTTATATACCTATTTTCGTTTTAAAGAAGGGACTGACATGAAGGAAATGGCTGACTCTTCAAGCTTGCATTTATCAGTTATGGAGGATAAATTTAACAAAGGCTTTTATAAAGAGGCGGGCGATTTCATTGAAAAATCATTAGGGACATCTATTGAAGCGATGAAAGATAAAGATGAATATTTTGTGCTTCGGTTGCAAAAGGTCTCTGATATCCATCTCTTTTCGCATTTGAAGTATGAAACTTCGCAAAATGTTAATATTCAGACGCTTTTAATTATTGCAGGCATTTCAATCTTAATCATTTTAATTGCATGCATTAACTATGCCAATCTTTCAACAGCGCGTTTAGCTGGAAGGGTGCGTGAAATCGGTATCCGTAAAATATTAGGGTCTCAAAAAAGGGAACTGTCAAGGCAGTTGCTGGCTGAATCGATTACAATTAGTTTTATTTCGCTCTTTTTTGCCCTGGTTCTTGTTGAGTTGATTTATCCAGGTGCAAGATTAGTTCAGCAAAGCCCATATCTGAACATACAAATGCTTTTGTTTAAACTTTCACCTGTAATTTTTAGTGTCACCCTCTTTACGGGTATTGTAGCTGGAATTTATCCTGCATTTTATATCATACGATTCAGTCCGGCAACTATTTTGAGGCAGCAAAAGCAATTTAGCGCCGGGAGTAAAGGACTGCGTGGATTACTAGTAATTATTCAGTTTGTGTTTTCACTTGTTATAATATACTCGACATCAACGATATATCGTCAATTAAGGTTTGTTCAGCAAAATGGTGTAGGGTTTCAGAAAGAGCGAATTTTTGTAATTCCGAACCTATTTGGATTAGAGGATAAAGGACAGAAATTTGTTAATAAGTTAGTTGAATTAAAAAACGTTGAAGGAATTACCTATTCAAATGCTGTTCCAGGCAAGCTTATGGGTATGGAAAGTTTTCAGGATGAAAACGATCGTGCGAATGTTTTGTTAATGTATGTCATGGAAGCCGATTCTATGTTTTTTAGTACTTATGGTATGACACTATCCGATGGAAGTTTCAACAGGAAGATATATTCTGGCAAAGATACGATTGATGTAATTGTTAATGAAGAGGCAGTTAAATACCTCAATCTGGAGAAGCCCATTGGTTCATTCATATATAGGCAAAACGCGGATACTTCCAGGAGCATTTTGATCATTAAAGGGATTGTAAGCAATTTCAATTTTGAATCACTTCATACAAAGGTACAACCGCTCATTATATTACCGGTAAATCCTGAAAAAGTCAAATTTGCATCGGTACGTTTAGCGCAACCTGTAAACAGGCGTGAGATCGGTAGGGTACAGAAATTATGGGAAGCAGTTTATCCTAAATGTCCGTTTTCTCAGTTTACAATGAATGAGAGTCTTGGTGAATTTTATCAGGAGGAAGAATCTACAGGTCAGGTTGCGGTAGTATTCTCGTTTTTCGCAATATTTATTGCCTGTATGGGCCTTTATTCCCTTTTAGCACTCACTACAATTTACCGGACAAAAGAGATTGGCATCAGGAAAGTGCTGGGAGCTGGTACAAAAGAATTGATACTACTTTTATCAAAAGAGATTTTCAGATTGATTACTATTGCAGGGATAATTGCTTTACCTATTTCATTTCTGCTTTCTTATTATTGGCTGAATCGGTTTGCCTACCATATTTCCCTGAGTTTTACAAATTACTTTCTTGTCTTCATAGCCGTGTTTATTGTTGCGGTTTTTACGATTTACCGTCAGTTGTGGCATACAATCAATTCCGATCCTGGTGATTCTCTTCGGTTTGAATAGCAACAATGTTAGAGAGGGTGGTGAAATTCACTCATTATGTTATTTCCCCACACTGGCTTTTTCAAGCGCTTTCGCAACTGTCATCCGGAACCGATAAAGTGAGTAGGTGGCGCCTGTAATAGCATCGACTTTCATGTAGTCCTGAGATTTGATGAGTTGCTGTTCATATATCGGATATGCAATAGCTGGCGAAGTTCCCGATTTTAACATCTCCCGATTATATTCAGTATCAGTTCTCTTGTTTTTATCATTTGGCTTTAGCTCATCGTAGTGAATGTTAATAATCTTTCCTTCATTTATTTCCAAGTAAACAAGGTGAAGATATCCGAAGTCATCAGCAGGAGTAAGCCCAAAATATTTACCGTTTTTTACTGTTTATAGCTTTTGTTTCCAGAGCATTATTTTTGACAAACAAGGCAAATTTTTCTTTTACGGTGTCAACAGGTGATCGTTCGATCATCAAATGGAGATTTTCCCAATCTGCATTACTCACTTTAGTGATTGTATTATGAGTCTCTTCGTTTTTTGCGTGTTGACTGGATACTAGCGAGTTACTAAACAAGAATGTAATAAAAGCTATTCCAAGTAAGAAAAGTGCTCTCATGGCTGGTTTTTTAGTTGATGAATGTAGGACAAGCAGGTAACAAATTACCCCTAACCAAATTGTAACTTTACGATTAAACCTTGTAACGTAATACCAGTCAAAGAGAAAACGGATTCAGGACGGTTAGCCATGGAAATATTCCGGATTTGTTTGAAATTAAAAATGGAAGGATTAATTCCGGTGATCGATTACAGGTACTAAATGTACGCTTTCGGACATCTTCCGGATCAAAATCGTTCAGCTGATTGTTAAGTTTTTGTGATGTTAATGTTATCAAACATCTATGAATGAAACAAATAAATTGTTTGGCACGTTATGTGTCATGAATACGATGTATAAATTAAAATGATTAAAAGAATATTAAAATGAAAAAGCAAATTAATTCTGTCAGCAACTTGTCAGTTAAAAGTATAATTTCTGTAGCTATTTTGAGTGCGATGCTTTGTACCTTCAACGTCAAGGCAAACAACAAGCCATCTGTAGCTCAAAACACTGCAACAATTGAAAAATCAGAAAATAAAGTTGAAAGCTGGATGAACAGCAATATTGAAACAAATTACAATGCTGTTGAAATATACAAACCAGCTGAATTTGTTCAGTCTGATATGGCAAATGAAATCGCAAGTTGGATGAATAGTGACGATGCAACTGAAAACATTGCAGTTGAAGAGTATAAGGCGACTGAATTTGTTCAGTCCGACATGACAAATGAAATCGCAAGCTGGATGAATAGTGATGATGCAACTGAAAACGTTGCCATTGAAGAGTATAAGGCAACAGATTTTGTTCAGTCTGACATGGCAAATGAGATCGCAAGCTGGATGAATACCGGTAATACCGCTGAAAACAATGCTGTTGAAGAATACAATGCAGCGAATTTTGTTCAGGCAGATATGACGCTCGAAATCGAAAGCTGGATGAAATCAAGCGGTATTTGAGGTGTGTGGTAAAGCTATTGTTTAGTTAGGTTTTAAAATAAGCTGACCGTTTCGGGATTAAATCCGAAACGGTTTTTTATTTTCATTTTCGACTGATCAACATAGATTTTAATCGTCTTTCTGTTTTTAATTTTATGGTATAATTACGTTTAAGCCTTTGTTGATCAAGGATATTTCTAACTTCTTTCCCATTCTGCAAGGTTCTCCGTCAAAATGGATAACTCCCTCAGTAGCTCTTTCCAATAAGATATTGCTTGCTTTCACGCTATGCATAAGGGAACTTCTGTCGATATTTTTGGCAAATAAGCGGATGCCAATTCCCGGAGCTTTATACAATTTGAAAGGAGAAAGAATACACATATCAAGCTGACCATCACAGATATCAGCATTTGGTGCGATATAGGCATTGTTTCCGTATTGCGAGCCGTTAGCAAATGTGATCAGAAAAGCAGGGACATTCATTTTTCGTTCATGATCGATTGTAATCTGGTACGTCTCTGGTTTGTAATTGAAATACTCAAAAATTGTGGTTTTTACATAATTCGTGAGCCCTCTGCCTTTACATTGGGCGAATTTCTCACCAATTAATGCATCGAATCCAACACCGCATGTGCAAAAGAAAGGTGTATTATTGATCAATCCGCAATCAATTGCCTGAAATTTTTGTTTGTTAATTATTTTTATTGCCTCCTTGGGTTTTAAAGGAATCTGAAGGTGCCGTGCCAGTCCATTTCCTGAACCAACTGGTAATATTCCCAGGATTGCCGGTGTATTGATTAATGCTTTGGCTATTTCATTAACTGTTCCGTCACCACCTACCGCCACGAAATAACGATAATTTTCTTTCAGCTTTTCGCTGACAATCTCTGTTGCTTCCCCTTTATACCTGGTAATTACTATTTCAATATCAAATCGGGCTGTATCAGTTTGTTTATTAATTATACCCGGCAAATTCTCTTTGTGCTTTGTCCCGGAGATCGGATTGATCAAAAACAAAATTTTCTCTTTTTTAAAAGATTGATCCATTGAATTATCTGTTCATTATGAGCGGGCAAAATTACATTTATGAACTGAGCTTTGAAACTAACTGATGAATTTTTCTGTTATTACATTCGATTAATGTGAAATCTGCCGATTGAACTCTATAAGTTACCATCAATGATTAGTACCAAAAGCGATATGAAAGTATAACAGGATATCTTATAAGTTGATATTCCTTGTTGAATTGTAAAACAGCTTGTCAGTATGGCGAAAGGGTTTTATATTTGCGCATTATTTTAAGGAATAGCAATTCGATCGCTTTAAAAATATCAATTTTAAATCGGATTGCTGAGCATTTAATTTGTACAGCAAACCAGTTTTTATATTTTATATTCTATGATCAAAGGACTCAGAGATCGATTTGGTGGTATCATCTTGTTATTCATTGTATTTGTAATCATCTCCTTTATCAGCCGAACTGTTCTTTTGGGAATGTCGGTTAGTGAGGTGAATACTGGAATTTTTAGTTTGATACGGATTTATTTCATCGGACTGTTCTTCGACACAGTGGCATTCTCCTATTTCATCATACCTTTTGTGATCTTTCTGATGTTTATTCCCAACCGGCTATTTAATTCCGGATTTCATAAATGGTTTGCATATGTCACCTATTTTATAGCATTTTCTATATTGCTTTTTAATGGAATCTCTGAATACTTTTTTTGGGAAGAATTTGGTGTTCGTTATAATTTCATTGCAGTCGATTACCTGGTTTATACGACCGAAGTACTTACCAATATATGGGAATCGTACCCTATTCCACTTTTAATCAGCGCAATATTATTGATTGATTCGGCTATTCTTTACTTCATAATCAACAAGAAACTGCTTGTAAGTTCTCTAAAAAGTAAAAGTACATTTAGGTCAAGAATGATTACAGGATCCGCTTTATTGGCGTTGCCTATCCTTTCTTTTCTGATCGTCAATTTTAACTGGGCCGAGAAAACGCAAAACAGGTATAATAATGAACTTTCGAAAAATGGGATTTATTCTTTATTTGCGGCATTTATTAACAATGAACTGGATTACCAAACTTTCTATATTACCCATAACAACGATCAAAATTTCAAACATTTACGCGATCTTATCAAGACTGATAACAGCGAGTTTAAAAGCAACGATCTGACTGACATTTCTCATTTCGTAACGAATGGTACGGAGGAGAAAAAGTACAATGTACTATTCATTACTGTGGAGAGCCTGAGCGGAGAATTTATGGAGTACCTTGGCAACAAGAAAGGGAAAATTACTCCTAACCTGGATACGCTTGTTAATAAATCGTTGTTGTTTACCAATTTTTATGCTGTTGGAACACGCACAATCTGGGGTCTCGAAGCGGCAGCGCTTTCTGCGCCACCCAAACCCGGACAAAGTGTCATCAAACGACCAAACAGCGAAAACATGTTTTCTATGGGACAGCTTTTTAAAGAACGAGGTTATGATCTGAAATTTATATATGGCGGAAATGGTTACTTCGATAATATGAATTATTTTTTCGAAAACAACGGCTACAATATTGTTGATAATTCAGAAATTGCAGACAATGAAGTTACATTCTCAAATGCCTGGGGAGTTTGCGATCAGGATTTATTCAAAAAAGTGCTCAAAGAGTCTGATCTCTCCTATGCAGCTGGAAAACCTTTTCTTAATCTGGTAATGACTACATCGAACCACCGCCCATTTACTTACCCCGAAGGTGTAATTGATATCCCTTCGGGAACAGGTCGCGAAGGTGCTGTTAAGTATTGTGATTACGCGATTGGAGAGTTTATTCGGATGGCAAGCAAAAAACCATGGTTCAGCAACACGCTGGTCGTAATAATGGCTGATCACTGTGCCGGCAGCGCCGGACAGACAGAACTCCCGTTTATGGAATATCAGATTCCGCTAATCATTTACAATCCTGCGATCATCCAGCCACAACGAATTGACAAATTGTCAGGTCAGATTGATGTGGCACCAACATTATTAGCTTTACTAAACTGGAATTACGAAAGTAAATTCTTTGGAAAAGATATCCTGAAAATGAAGCCAGAAGATGAAAGAGCTTTCATTGCCAATTATCAAAAGCTCGGTTATATAAAAAACGACCAGTTAACAATTCTTAGTCCCCAACAAAAAGTTACCTCCTATAAAATAGATCGCCATACCGGAACAGTTGAACGTAAGGTAGTAGATAATGAATCTCTAAATGAGGCCGTTACATATTATCAGTCGGCGAGTTTCGTTCAAAAGAACCGCTTAAATAAATGGGACAAGAAATGAGTTTGAAAATCGTATTGCAGCAATTCAGTGTTTTGATTGTTTTAAGTGTATGGCTTTGTTTTCCGGTAAATGTGTTTGCTGGTGAAATTTCCAAAGGGACCGACACGTTAGTTTACAAACCGTATAAAGATACGGTCAGGTTGGCCAAAGCTCAGGTTTTCAATCTGAATTCGGCGGAATCAGTACTTTTTTATAAGCCTCGTCCATTTGAATTTGTAACAAATGTCCCTTCTGATTTGGCTATGTTTGGGAAAGCCGTTGTCGCTAAGAAGAATCTTCCCATGCTGGGATTGCTAATCGGATCGAGTGCTATTTTGGTCGCCCTTGATCAACCGTTATTAGATGCTGCTCAACAATTTGGACGCTTTATCCACCTTGATGCCGAGCGAAAATTTACCCGTGCAATTTCCTTTAATATCGGAAGTTTTGCAGTTCCGGTACTCGATGTTCCTCAAAATCTTAACTCTGCTTTCTACTTTATTGGCGAAGGCTGGCCGAGTATACTTGCAGCGGGAAGTTTTTACGGGTATGGCATTTTTACGAATGATTACAGGGCCCGGCAAACCTCATCGCAATTGGCAGAGATGTTTTTCACTTTAGCTATTACTACGCAGGTTCTAAAGCGAATTACGGGCCGTCAGAGTCCTTTTAACTCAACTACACCAGGAGGGCAGTGGCATCCATTTACAAAGCCCTCCGTTTATCAGGCAGATGTTTCCAATTACGATGCTTTTCCATCCGGACATTTGGCAACAATCATGGCTACAGTCACAATTTTGGCTGGCAATTATCCTGATACCAAATTTATAAAGCCAGTCGGATACTCAATTATGGGTCTGCTCGGGTATGCAATGATGAATAACGGGGTTCATTGGGCCGGCGACTATCCGATTGCCATCGCTATTGGATACACATGCGGGAAAATAGCCTTGAGTCACGGTCAGAAAACTATTCATAAAAAATCAACTCTTACGGGGTATAAATCTTCCATTATGCCAATGTTTTTTGGCCAAAACGGATATGGCCTTAGTTATCGGCTTGTGTTTTAGCCTTTCAATTATTATTCACGAAACGATAGGTCCTGTTTTATAAAATGAAGTTTCATTGGCTTGCGAAGTAAAGTCAATTGCTTACTGAAAGATGTAGCCACTGAACCTCAAAATCTTCCCTTCCAGGATAAAAATATGTCTTAAAAATCAGACAATCAAATTCATAAAAGCTATTCCTTCTCTTTATCGGTGTTCTGTTCTACTGGATTTTGTAAATAAAATACCAGTAAGGCGGAATTATTCAGGTTCAAATGGAAGAATTTTGAGTAAAATCTGCTATTTTGCAAAAAAAGATTTCATATGTCAGAATTAAAAATTCCCTATCTGAAAGAAATGTTTCAAGAGAACCCGGCAGGTGTCAGTGAACGATTGATAACTTCAGGTGCCAGGCTTTCCATTGAT
>Ga0302296_1001534_pt1 | contig 16479 bp, 6 predicted proteins | sample III_Fen_N3_1_FD_194546 | JGI IMG/M metagenome (GOLD analysis project Ga0302296, IMG submission 194546) | Peat permafrost microbial communities from Stordalen Mire near Abisko, Sweden - III_Fen_N3_1 | ecosystem: Environmental > Terrestrial > Soil > Wetlands > Permafrost | place: Sweden: Abisko...
GTAATTTATGACCCTGATAAAGATGAATATATACTTTATGAGAAGATAGGAGCTCTTGATTATCGCACTCCCGTACATATGAGTCCTGATGAATTCCGAAAATACGAATATGCCAGGGCTATGCGTGAGTACTGGGAATCACGCATATCCGGCAATCAGGCCGGTTACAGATCGAATCTGATACCTCAGATAGAGATTGGAGGTGCCGCTTTCGATAAGATTTTCGGGAGCAATACTATAAACATTGTCCCTCAGGGATCCGCTGAACTCATCTTTGGAATTAATATTTCCAAAACCCAGAATCCGACTCTTCCGGTAAAACTCCAGACAATTCCAACATTCGATTTCAAGGAAAAAATTCAAATGAACGTCACCGGTACAATAGGTGACAAGATGAAGCTCGGTGTAAATTACAATACCGATGCAATGTTTGAATTCGAAAACAGGACTAAACTTGAGTACGCTGGAAAGGAAGATGAGATCCTTAAAAAAGTTGAGGCAGGCGATGTTACTCTTCCTCTTGCAGGTACTCTTATTACTGGCAGTTATAGTCTTTTTGGACTTAAAACGGAAATGCAGTTCGGAAAGCTGACTGTAACTACAGTACTTTCCCAACAAAAGGGACAATCGTCGGTTATTGAGGCAAAAGGCGGTGCTCAGCTTACAGATTATGAAATTTATGCTGATGATTATGAAGCTAACCGGCATTTCTTTATTTCTCAATATTTCCACGATACTTATGATGAATCTCTTAAAAATATACCCATCATCAGTTCAGGAGTAAATATAGACCGGATCGAGGTTTGGGTAACTAATAAATCAAGCAGTTTTGAGGATGCAAGCAACAGGAATATAGTTGCATTTATGGATCTGGGAGAAAGTTCAAAACATATTTTTAATAAAGTGCCTGGATTTCAGGCAACTCCAGGAGCGCTTATATATCCTGATAATGGCGCCAACAAAATGTACGAACAGCTTACCACTTCATATGGATTGATCCGAAACGTAAATGAGGTAACAAATGAATTTTCCCCTCTATCTCCAGGATTTCAGATCGGAAGAGATTTTGAGAAAATCGAAAATGCAAGAAAACTTGATCCGAGGGAATTTGATTTCAACAGGCAGCTGGGATATATTTCACTTAATACAGCCCTTAATACCGATGAGGTTCTTGCAGTTGCATATGAATATACAATCGCGGGACAGGTATTCAAGGTTGGTGAGTTTTCCACAGACGGCATTGCCGCTCCTCAGACTCTGATACTTAAGTTGTTGAAGGGTACCACCCTTAGTCCTAAATTACCGACGTGGAACCTGATGATGAAAAATATATATTCACTGGGATCGGGAAAACTGGATAAAAAGGATTTCGTTCTTAATGTGCTCTACCAGGATGACAAAACAGGCAATTCCGTCAACTATATCCCGGAAGGAACCCTGGCTGATAAAATCCTGCTGCAGGTTATGGGACTCGATAACCTGAACTCCCAGAACGACAGGGAACCGGATGGTTTTTTTGATTTTATTGATGGCGTCACAGTAATGATGGACAGGGGGAAAATTATTTTTCCTTTTATTGAACCTTTCGGCAGCCATCTGAGAAAGATGATTCTTGACCCGAATGTGGCCAGCAAATATGTCTTTCAGGAGCTGTATGACTCAACTCAGACAGCTGCCCGTCAGATGGCTGAAAAAAACAAATTCAAAATGACCGGCCAATATTCCTCTGAAGGCGGATCAGTAATAAGACTTAATGCAACAAGCATACCCCAGGGTTCTGTAAAGGTAACAGCAGGTGGAGTTCCTCTTACCGAAAACACCGATTATACTGTTGACTATAACATGGGTACAGTGACAATAATTAACAGTGCACTTATCGAATCCCAAACCCCAATTCAGGTTTCCCTTGAGAATAACCAATTCTTTGGTTTCCAGACCAAGACGCTTGTTGGTGCACATCTCGACTATAAAGTTTCAGATAATTTTGATATCGGAGGGACAATTCTTCATCTGACGGAACGACCATATACTCAAAAAGTAAATTACGGAGAGGAACCGATTTCAAATACAATCTGGGGCTTAAATACTTCGTATAAGACAGAATCACAATTACTTACAAAAATCATTGATAAGATTCCCCTGCTTAACACTAAGACACCCTCCTCAATCTCATTCTTTGGAGAATTTGCAAACCTGATCCCTGGTCATTCAAAAGCTATATCATCTGCTGGCAATTCATACATCGATGACTTTGAAGCCAGTGAAATACCTCTTGATCTTAAAGCCTTTAATGCATGGACAATCTCAAGTGTCCCACAGGGACAGGATCAAATGTTTCCTGAGGCAAAGTTTAATAACAATCTTGTCAGTGGTTTTAACAGGGCTAAATTAGCCTGGTATGTAATCGATCCGCTGTTTTTAAGAAATGGATCTTCCACACCTGAATATATCAGGCAGCATCCTGATTTGCAATCGAGTCATTTTGTGAGAGAGATTTATGAAAATGAAATATTCCCAAACAAGGAGAGCGCAACCGGAATTCCGACAAACCTGACGGTTTTAAACATGGCATTCTATCCGGGAGAAAGAGGTCCCTATAACTATGATCTAAGCCCTGGGCCATATTCTGCAGGCTTAAATACCACTGGTAATCTCAATGATCCTAAATCCAGATGGGGAGGTATAATGCGTGAGGTTCTGACCAGCGATTTCGAAACTGCTAACATTCAATATGTTCAGTTCTGGGTTATGGATCCGTTTGTTGATAATCCTGATCAGGAAGGAGGAGATCTTTATATAAATCTTGGAAATATTTCGGAAGATATCTTAAAGGATTCAAGGAAAAGTTTTGAGAATGGGCTTCCCGGTTCACCTGTAGTAAAAAATGTTGATACTACTGCATGGGGAAGAGTCCCAACTATTCAGGCAGTGGTACATGCTTTTGATAATGCACCTGAAACCCGGTTATTTCAGGACGTAGGACTTGATGGACTTGGAGACTGGGATGAACAGACTTTCTTTAAGGATTATCTCCAGAAATCATCGCTTATTGTCAGTCCGGAGGCATATCAGGTGATATCCGCAGATCCCTCGGCAGATGACTATCATTATTTCAGGGGATCTGATTATGATGCGCAGCAATTGGGTATTCTCGACCGGTATAAAAAATACAACGGCGAGGAAGGGAACTCTCCCACATCGGGAATGTCCAAAGAATCTTATCCGACTACCGGATCAACTTTGCCTGATATGGAAGATATCAACCGGGATAATACATTAAATGAAACAGAGAGTTATTACCAGTATAAAGTAAGCATCCGTCCGGGTGATTTAAAGGTTGGTTCGAACTATGTTACGGATGAGGTTTTTGCTAAAGATGTCACTCTTGCAAACGGAACTAAATCGAGTGTCCATTGGTACCAGTTTAAGGTTCCAATTACTGATTACCAGAAAGTGATCGGACCTATCAAAGATTTTAAATCAATCCGTTTCATGAGGATGTTTCTTAAGGGATTCAGCGATCCTGTTATTATGCGTTTTGCAAAACTCGATCTGGTCCGCGCCGAATGGAGAAAATACAATATCTCTTTTATGGAGGGCGGGGAAAGAATAACTGTTCCGGAAGCAACCGACGGGACTTTTGAGATCAGTTCGGTGAGTATTGAGGAGAATGCCGGGAAAATACCTGTTAATTATGTGTTGCCCCCGGGATTTGACAGAGTAACCGATCCTCAAAATCCACAGTTGAGACAGCTCAATGAACAATCGATGGTACTTAAGGTAATGAATCTTGAAGATGGGGATGCACGTGCTGCTTTCAGAAATGTTAATCTCGATATAAGACAGTATAAAAGACTCCGGATGGAAGTTCATGCTGAAGCAATGATTGGTCAGCCATTACAAAACGATGAACTTACTGCATTTATCAGGATTGGTTCGGATTACAAGGGAAATTTTTATGAGTATGAAATTCCTCTCAAACTTACTCAGCCGGGTCATTATGATAATAACATTGATGATCAAAGAGCAAAGGTATGGCCGGCAGAAAATAGTATGAATATAGATCTTTCAGTATTGCAGGCTGCCAAACAGGAACGTAACCGCCAGATGGAACTGCCAGGTTCATCTTTAAGTGTTTCAGATGTATTTGTGTATCAAAGCGGAACAGCGAGAGTATCTGTTTCCGGAAACCCGAATATGAGCAATATTAAGGTCATAATGATAGGTGTCAGGAATCCTATAAAAACAAGGAACAGGACTACTGATGACGGAACTCCGAAATATGGGGAGGTATGGTTTGACGAATTAAGACTCAACGATTTTATTGAAAATGGAGGATGGGCAGCAAATGCTCATTTACAGGCTCGTCTGGCTGATCTGGGAACTGTCGATATGGTTGGACAGGCAAGTACTCCCGGATGGGGGAGTATCGAGAAGAAAGTAAATGAGCGGAGCAAGGAAGATATTATGAAATACGATATATCATCAAGTATTGAACTTGGTAAATTTTTTCCTGAAAAATTGGGAGTCAGGTTACCTGTTTATGTAGGATTTTCCGAGACCAGGATAAAACCACAATACGATCCCCTTGATCCTGACATACTTTTAAAAGATGCCCTTTCTGCTGCAAAAAACACTGCTGTAAGAGATTCAATATTAAATATTTCGGAAGATTTTTCGCGACGAAAAACCATCACCGTGAGCAATGCGGGGATAACAAAAAGAGGTGAAAAACCGCATGCATGGGACGTAGCAAATTTAAGTGTCAACTACACCTATAATGAAATATATAGCAGCAACACAAAAACCCAGATTGATCTTGAAAAAGATTACAGAGGCGGCATAAACTATGACTATCAGGCTCAACCTAAGAATATTATGCCATTCAGAAATATAAGATTATTCAATTCACCTTTACTCAAGATTGTCAAAGACTTTAACTTCTATGCCTTCCCTAAAAGTCTGTCATTCAGGACTGACCTTACAAGGAACTATAATGAATTATTGACAAGAAACATTAACAATCCCTATCTGAAAATTTTGCCGTCTTTCAAGAAGGACTTTGAATGGAGCAGGATTTATGATTTTAAATACGATATAACACGACAACTGAAATTTGATTTTACTGCAACAAATCTTTCAAGAATTGATGAGCCTCCTGGTGGCGTTGATAAAAACAGATATGCAAGCACCTACAATGCCTGGCGTGATTCTGTATTGACTAATTTAAGGCATGGAGGCAGAACCACAACCTATAATCACTTCATGAATATCACTTACAATCTGCCTGTAAATAAACTCCCTCTTCTTTCATGGGTAAATGCCAATGCACGCTATAGTGCTGATTATACCTGGCTTGCCGGGCCGCTCTTCCCCGACAGTCTGAAGATTCATCTGGGGAATTCAATAAAGAATCACAGCGAGATGACATTTACAGGCATGGCGAATTTTTCTACCCTGTATACTAAGATGAAGTTTCTTAAGAATATTGAAAATAATACCATGCCCGGGGCTGCTCAGAGAATGAAAGCGGACTTAAAAACAGTAACGTATACAAAGGATAATGTAAGCTTCAAGGCAAACGTGGTCAAAGCAATTTTCCATAATCTTAAAACAAAAGATGTAAAAGTAAAGATTGTCGGAAAAAACGGTGAGGAGGTAAAAGGAAAGCTGGATATTGTGACAGAGAATAAGGTCAATTTTACGAGCGATCAGCAGGTGGATGGAGGGAAAGTAATAATTGAAGGCAAAGTAAAGAAAAACAGGAATCCTATTATAGTCACCGGTGAATATCTGGTCAGGGCTGTAATGGGAATAAGATCAGTAAGTCTTACATATACTACATCGCAGGGTGAGTTTCTTCCAGGTTATGATCCTGAAACTAAGTTACTGGGGATGTCAACCTACAACAACAGACTTGCACCCGGGTGGCCATTTGTTCTGGGATACAGTGACCGTAATTTCTTTAACAGAGCTGTAACAAGCGGATGGTTATCAAAAGACACCTTACTTAATACACCGGCTATTTATGATAATAAGCGCGACCTCTCACTGCGAAGTCTTATTGAACCCTTTCCCGGTTTGAGAATTGATATTAATGCAGACAGACGATTCCTGGAATCAGAAAGTGCTTACTATGTGGCTGATAAAAATGGAAATTTCCCCGACAGTACACGAAACAGGATGGTAACAGGGAACTTTTCAATATCTATAATTTCGTGGGGAACATCATTTGAAAAAATCTCAAAGACAAATGACTATGTGTCCCCGACCTTTGAAGCTTTTAAAAGGAATATTGTCATTATCTCGGGGAGAAGAGCTATGGAAAGACAAAGGCTTGATCCGACATATAACCCTGACATTGACCCGGTAACAGGCACAACCATCGACGGGCCATATAAAAGCGGATTTGGAGAAACTTCCAGAGAAGTTATGATACCGGCATTTCTGGCTGCTTATACAAAATCAAATCCTAATAAAATAGGTCTTGAAACATTCCCCTCAGCTTTACGAATGATGCCAAACTGGCGAATAAACTTTGACGGATTGTCAAAATTTGATTTTGTTCAGAAAGTATTCAGATCTATTAACCTGATGCATCAATACCGTAGTACCTATCAGATAGGATCCTATGCCACTAATCTCAGTTATATAACAGATGGAGTAGGTATCACCAGTTTAAGAGATCTTCAGGATAACTTTCTTCAGCAATATGAAATAAATGTGGTTACAATAAGTGAGCAGTTCAGTCCTTTGATCAATGTGGATATGAACTGGAAAAACAGTCTTACCACCAGGTTTGAGTGGAGAAAATCGAGGACTGTAACACTTAATCTGATCAGTAACCAGGTTGCTGATGCCAGGATAAATGAGCTGATATTCGGAGCTGGATACAGGTTTGACAATGTTCAGATAATTCTGAAAACACAGGCGGGACAGAGAGCACTGAAGAGCGATCTTAATTTGCGTTTTGATCTTTCAATAAGGGATGATAAGACACTCGCAAGGAAACTTATTGAAGATGTCAATCAACCCGTTGTAGGGCAAAAAGTGTTTTCCCTGGGAGCGACTGCCGATTATGTTCTTAGCGACAGGTTCAATCTGCAGATATTTGCCGATCATAGTATGAATAATCCATTTGTTGCCAATACCTTTCCGACTTCTAACACTAATTTTGGTTTTAGTCTTAAATTTACACTGGTACAATAGAAATTATAGCCTCCGGATCTTACTTCTTCCCTGATACACCTTAAAAGTCCAGTCATCCTGAGTACTCATTCAATTTTACAAACCAGATAATATTACAACAGGCTCTGAAAGAGTCTGATACGAATAACCCCTGGTGCAACCAGGGGTATCTGCCTACTTATCATTTACAGCTCTGAAGGAGCTGAATATGGATGCGAAAAATTGTACTTGTTTCGATTATATTAAACCCTTTCAGGGTTTTAGATCAGAGGGTAAGCTTTCTACCCCCAGTTGCACTGGGGGTTATTCATATTTAGCCATTTCATGGCTAAGAAAAAACAACCTAAATTACTGAAGTCAATCTTCTGCATAAACTGAAAATATTTTTTTAGGATATTTAAAATAATTCATCTTTTCTCAGAAATCGACTGAAATATAAGTGATCCTCTGTTCTTGCCTGAAAATCAATATTTATGCTATAAAATAAATGAATTACATATGGAAGTTATCGAACCATTTTTCTATTTTTGAATAGAAATCACCCTGAGCAGTTCAATTACCTCTCATAGCTTAATGAAAGAAAACGCCTAAAATTTAAAAACCTTATATGAAAAGATCAAAACCCCGTTTAACCTTCTGGCAGATCTGGAACATGAGTTTTGGATTTCTTGGTATTCAGTTTGGATTTGCGCTCCAGAATGCAAATGTCAGCAGGATTTTTGAGACCCTTGGGGCCAAGGTTGAAAATATACCGATTTTATGGATTGCTGCACCTGTGACCGGTCTTATCATTCAGCCCATAATAGGGCATATGAGTGACAATACATGGAACCGGCTGGGCCGCAGACGGCCATATTTTCTTACAGGAGCCATTCTTGCTACGCTCGCACTGATCTTTATGCCAAATTCACCTGTATTGTGGATTGCAGCAGGGACTCTCTGGATAATGGATGCATCAATAAACATTTCAATGGAGCCTTTCAGAGCATTTGTTGGTGATATGCTTCCGTCGGAACAACGTACAACAGGTTTTGCGACTCAGAGTTTTTTCATCGGTACGGGAGCTGTAATTGCATCCGTCCTTCCATATGTTCTTACTAACTGGTTTCATGTCCAGAATACTGCTCCGGCAGGCCAGATCCCATTATCAGTAAAATTGTCTTTTTATATTGGCGGCGTGGTATTTATTTCCGCTGTTATATGGACTATTCTAAGAACAAAAGAATATTCCCCGGAAGAACTTCAGGAATTCTCTGATAAAGAAGATAAGGCAATTGACCATAAACAGGAAATTGACACTAATATTACTTCCCGTGTATTTCTCTTAAGAGGATTCTACTGGATAGTTGCCGGTCTGGTGATAAGCCTGGCTATTTATTTTTATTCACTTGAAAAAGAACTCTATATTCTGTCAGTAGGAATTGGGGCATTTGGAATAATACAGGTTATATCGGGATTGTTTGTTTCAGGAGGTAAGACAACTAATGGTCTGGTCGTTGTATTGAGCGATCTGTACAATATGCCAAAAACGATGGGTCAACTTGCGATAGTCCAGTTTTTCTCCTGGTTTGCTCTTTTTTCAATGTGGATCTACACAACTTCAGCGGTGACAAGCCATATTTATGGTACCAAGGATCCGACAAGTGAACTGTATAACCAGGGTGCAAACTGGGTTGGTATTCTCTTTGCAGTATATAATGGTTTTGCAGCTTTGGTTGCATTTCTCCTGCCTGTCCTGGCCAAGCTGACCAACAGGCGTATTACCCATTCGGTGAGTCTCATTGCCGGAGGGTTAGGCTTAATCTCAATAATTATCTTCCATACTCCGCATATGCTTATTCTTTCTATGCTTGGTATCGGTCTTGCATGGGCAAGTATTCTTGCTATGCCTTATGCAATTCTTACAGGTTCGCTTCCTGCTAATAAGATGGGAACCTACATGGGCATCTTTAACTTTTTCATTGTTATTCCTCAGATTCTTGCTGCCAGTATCCTTGGATTTTTCGTGCGCGATGTTTTCGGCGGTGAAAGTATTTACGCTCTTGTGACCGGAGGCATTTCAATGTTTATTGCCGCTGCCCTGATACTTTTTGTTAAGGATGTTGACGAAACAAAAACAACTAAAGGCTGATGCGAACAGGTGCATGTATTTTTGATCTTGACGGGGTACTTGTTGATACCGCTAAATACCACTTTAAGGCATGGAAAAGACTGACGGATATGCTGGGGATCGATTTTACGGAGAATGATAATGAACGGCTCAAGGGTGTCAGCAGAATGGCTTCACTTGAGATTATACTTGAAATCGGCAATATGCAGCTCGATGAGCGTAAGAAACTGGAATATGCTACACTCAAGAACAACTGGTATATAGAATACATCAGCAAAATGACGCCTTCTGAAATCCTGCCTGGCTGTATCCGGTTTATTACAGAACTCAAAAAAGAAAAAATCCTGATTGCCATTGGGTCTGCCAGCAAGAACACTCCGATGATCCTTGAAAGGGTTGGTATACAGGGAATGTTTGATGCAGTAGCAGATGGAAATAATATCACCAAAGCAAAACCTGACCCAGAAGTGTTCCTGAAAGCCGCAGAAATGATTGGCATTAGACCTGAAGAATGTGTGGTGTTTGAAGATGCTGTTGCAGGTGTTCAGGCTGCACTAAATGCAGGAATGATGTGTATTGGTATTGGATCACCAGAGGTTCTGACAAAAGCTCATTTTGTTGTACCGGGTCTTTATGAAATGAATGTGGGAAAACTTAGGAAAATTGAAAATGTTAAACAATTATGATAAGCTGTTATAAGAATGATGCCTGGCAGATTATAGAAGAAGGATTCCATCCTGAAATGAACAGGGAGTCGGAAAGCATCTTTTCAATCGGGAATGGGTACATGGGACAGAGGGCTAACTTTGAAGAGCATTATTCAGGCGGAAGTCTGCAGGGCAGTTATGTCGCAGGAGTCTATTACCCTGATAAAACCCGCGTAGGGTGGTGGAAAAACGGATACCCTGAATACTTTGCAAAGGTACTGAATGCTCCAAACTGGATAGGCATTGATATTATAGTTAATGGCATAAATATTGACCTGGCAACAACGAAAATAAGCTCTTTCAAAAGGATTCTGAATATGAAGGAGGGTTATCTTGAAAGATCTTTCAGAGTTATTGTCCAGGGAAATAAAACAATTGAAATCACAAGCAGACGAATTGTAAGCATGTCGGAACCGGATCTTGGGTTAATCAGATACTCTGTCAGATCCATTGATTTTAAGGGAACAATAAACTATACTATTTATATAGATGGCGATGTTAAAAATCAGGATACCAACTATGGGGAAAAGTTCTGGGCCGAGGTAAGTAAAGAGATACACGGAAACACCGGCGTACTTATAACGAGTACCCTGAAAACTGATTTTCACGTAGCGACAGGTATGATTTTCGGGTTTTCAAAAGATAACAGGGAGATACCTATAAAAGTAGATAATCTTGAAAAGGATAAATATATTGCCGGTTCAGTATCCCTGGATATCGTAAAAGGTGAAGAGATAATTCTGGATAAGTATGTATCGGTTCTTTCATCCTTGAATATTGCTAAAGAAAATTTGGCAAAGGATTCCTTAATACGTTGCCAGGAAGCCAAAATGAAAGGGTATGACAAGCTTTTCCTTGAGCATGCCAGACACTGGGAAAAAATCTGGTCGACATCAGATGTTGTAATTGAAGGTGATCTTTCAGCTCAGCAGGCAATACGGTTTAATATTTTTCACCTTAACCAGACATATACGGGGAAAGATGAAAGATTAAATATTGGCCCAAAAGGGTTCACCGGTGAAAAATACGGAGGCAGCACATACTGGGATACTGAAGCTTTTGGTTTACCTTTTTTCCTTAAAACAGCTGATCTGCAGGTTGGGAAGAATCTATTGTTATACAGATATAAACATCTTGAAAAGAGTATCGAAAACGCTGCTAAACTGGGTTTTAAAGATGGTGCTGCTCTATATCCTATGGTAACGATGAACGGAGAGGAGTGTCACAATGAGTGGGAAATTACTTTTGAAGAAATACACAGGAACGGAGCCATTGCTTTCGCCATTTTTAATTATATCAGGCATACAGGCGACAACGATTATATTGCTGATTACGGCTTGGAAGTACTGATTGGAATTTCACGGTTCTGGAGCCAGCGGGCAACCTTCTCCCAAAATCTTAAAAAATATGTGATCCTGGGAGTAACAGGCCCGAATGAATATGAGAATAATGTAAATAATAACTGGTACACCAACTCTCTGGCAGTCTGGACTCTATCATACACTCTTAAGAATCTCAGGTTGCTTGAAAAAGATAAACAGGATAAGCTTTCAGATCTTTACAGGAGAATAAATTTTAACTTCTCTGAAGAGACAACAAGATGGAAAGAGATTAGTGAAAATATGCACATGCCTGTTGATCCTTCCCGAAATATTTTCCTGCAGCAGGATGGATTTCTTGACAAAGAATTAAAACCAGCGACCTCAATCCCTCCTGATGAAAGACCAATTAATCAGCATTGGTCATGGGACCGGATACTTAGATCCTGTTTTATTAAACAGGCTGATGTTTTACAGGGTATATACCTCTTTGAAGATCAGTTTGACACTGCGACCATAAAACGCAATTTTGACTTTTATGAACCTATGTCAGTTCATGAATCATCATTATCCGCATGTATTCATTCGATTGTTGCGTCGAGGATCGGGAATGTCGAAAAAGCTTATGAGCTATACCTTCGTACGGCCAGACTCGATCTCGATGATTATAACAACGAAGTGGGAGAGGGTCTTCACATAACAAGCATGGCCGGCACATGGCTTGCAATTGTTGAGGGCTTTGGTGGAATGAGAATACTTGATAGCATGATCCATCTTGCTCCGCAAATACCAGTTAAATGGAAATCATACTCTTTTCATGCACGCTTTCGTGGCATTCTGTTTGAAGTTAAAGTAGCAAAAGATGTTGTGAGTATAAATAATATGTCAGATAAGGATCTGGATCTGGAGATATCCGGCAAACTCTATCAGGTGAAAGGGTCAGAAAAAACTATCCTTAATCTGTAATCAGATTTTTTTCATAATAAGTAAAGATTCATAAACATAATTGTAAAAAGCATAACTAAACTTTTCAGATAATGGAAAAACTGCCTCTTAGCATCCTGTTGTTATTTCTTGTAATCGCATTGACAATTGCCGGTTGTTCGATCTCCGGAAAGAAAAAGGAATTAAAACCTTTTGTTTCCGAAGTGGTGCACCCTGAATGGTCAAAAAATGCTGTAGTTTATGAGGTGAATATAAGGCAATTCACTCCCGAAGGAACGTTCAATGCTTTTGCTGAACATCTTCCCAGGCTGAAACAACTTGGCGTCGATATTTTATGGCTTATGCCAATCAATCCAATTGGAATTAAAAACAGGAAGGAACCTCTCGGAAGCTATTATTCTGTCAGAGATTATAAAGATGTTAATCCGGAATTCGGTAATCTCGATGATTTTAAAAACCTTGTAACAAAGGCACATGAGCTTGGTTTCCATGTTATAATGGACTGGGTTCCCAATCATTCATCATGGGATAATAAACTTGCGGCAGAGCATCCTGAGTGGTACGTAAAAGACGCTAAAGGAAGCTTCATACCACCTCTTGGCTTTGACTGGACCGATGTAATCCAATTTGATTGGAAGAATAAGGAACTTCAGGACTATATGCTCAATGCCTTGAAATTCTGGGTCGATCTTGGAGTTGATGGATTCAGGGTTGATCATCCTGATCTGACACCTCCTGAATTCTGGGGAAAAGTTAGAGACGAACTGACCAGGATCAAACCGGTTTTTATGGTAGCTGAAAATGAAGGACAGACCGCTTTCCTCGAAAAAGGATTCGACATGAGTTATGCCTGGGAATTACACCATCTTATGAACAGTATTGCTCAGGGGAAAGACAGTATAAAGAGTCTTAATAATTATTATTCAAGAGAATTGTCGGTGTTTCCGCAGAATGTATTCAGAATGGTATTCTTGGATAATCATGACGAAAACTCCTGGAGCGGGACAATTAATTCAAGAATGGGAGTTGCGCAAAAAGCCTTTGCAGTGTTTACATTTACAACACAGGGAGTTCCTTTGCTTTATAATGGTCAGGAGGTTTGTCTCAGTAAAAGCCTCAGGTTTTTTGAGAGAGATACCATAAAATGGGATACCTGCGCCTTAACAGGATTTTATAAGGACCTGATTAAGCTTAAGAAATCAAACCTCGCACTCTCTAACGGAGAATTCGGAGCAAAAATGCAAATGATTAAGACAAACAAGGATAATAAAGTATTCTGTTTTTCACGTGAAAAAGAAGGGAATCGTGTACTTGTATTCCTGAATCTCAGCAAAAAAGATGTTGCAATTAAACCTTCTCTTGATAATTTTAATGGAGAATATTCGGATTATTTTGAAGGTCTGAAAGCCACGGTTCCTCTCCCAGATTCTATTCATCTCGATCCATGGGGATATAAGGTGTTTGTAAAGTGATATTTGGCCCCTAAGCCATCAGGTTGCCCTGATTTATAGCCCCCCTGCCCCCCTAAAGGGGAGGTCGTTTTCGTTCTTTACGAGATCTTACTGTAGGTTCGTGGACGTGCCCCCCTTTAGGGGGGGTGGGGGGCAAGGACGGAGAGAATCAAGGGGTCGGGGATCAGAAAATTAAGATAATATGTTCTCAAAGAAAATCTTTTTATTGTTGTTGATTGTTGTGTTCCTGTTTGTCGGATGCGGTCCTATGCATAACAAAAACACATATAATATAGATAAATCCCTGGCTTCTGTTCCTACCTGGGCAAAAGAAGCAATATGGTATCAGATCTTTGTTGAAAGATTCCGCAACGGTGACCCTTCCAATGACCCTTCTCCGGCAGACATGCGGGGTTCGTTTCCCGGGAAAATTCCTTCAAACTGGAAAATTACACCCTGGGGCCATGACTGGTATTCTCATGAACCCTGGCTAGATAGTGTCAAGGCAAAAGGTTTCTACTCAAAGATACAAGCCCGCAGGTATGGTGGAGACCTGCAAGGCGTACTTGAAAAAATGGACTATATTCAGTCGCTGGGCGTAACGGCTATATATTTTAATCCATTAAACGATTCCCCTTCCTTACACAAGTATGATGCAAGAAACTACTCGCATATCGACAGGAATTTCGGCCCTGACCCTACAGGTGATGTACTAATAATGGACTCGGAAGTTCATGATGATCCTTCAACATGGAAATGGACCTCAGCCGATATTCTTTTCCTGAAAGTTGTAAAAGAATTTCATAAAAGAGGCATACGTGTAATAATGGATTACTCATGGAATCATACGGGGAAGGATTTCTGGGCTTTGAATGATGTAAGAAAAAACGGGAAAAAATCGAAATATGCAGACTGGTACAATATTCTTCAGTTTGGTGACTCTTCCATAAATGGGAAAGATTTCAGATATGAGGGATGGGGTGGTAACAATCCTTATATGCCTGTATTCAGAAAGGATATTATTCCGCCTGATGACAAAATAATGCCTTATGAAGGGAATCTACACTCTGAATCATTAAAGCAGCATATATTCGATGTAACCAGGAGATGGCTTGATCCGGACGGAGATGGAAATCCCTCAGATGGTATTGATGGATTCCGGCTTGATGTGGCAGGAGAGATACCTATGGGATTCTGGCGTGAATACAGGAAAGTTGTTCGTTCAGTTAATCCTGAAGCATATCTTATCGGGGAGATTTGGTGGTTAGATTGGCCTGATAAACTGTTGGGCCCCGGAGTATTTCTTGAGGGAGATCAATTTGATGCAATAATGAATTACGCATGGTACCGCGTGGCAAGAGGTTTTTTTGGACAGGTAGAACCTATATTAACTCCCACACAGTTTGTTAGTGAAATAAACAGGATCAACAGGAATATTAATATCGATAATCTCATGGCAATGATGAACGTGCCATCGACTCATGATACACCCAGACTCTCTACCTCATTGTTCAATAAATCAATGGACAAATACAAAGCCAAGCCATCTGATAACCCTGATTATAAAATTAATAAACCCGATGAACGTACAAGGAATGAGCAACTTATGCTTCTGATTCATATGTTTACATTTATCGGAGCTCCGCAGATATGGAATGGAGAAGAGATGGGAATGTGGGGAGCTGATGATCCTGATTGCAGGAAACCACTTGTCTGGGAAGATCTGATTTTTGAAGATGAACGCACTGCTTTTGATCCAGCAAAAAGCAGACCGGTTGATACGGTAAAACCGGATACTGCATTAAAATCATTTTATGTCAGGTTATGTGCCATGCGAAAAGCAAATCCTGTTCTCGTTTATGGGGACCTCAAATTTAGTTTAGCCGACGATAAGAAAATGGTTTTAGCATATGAAAGGACAATGGGTAATGATGCCATAGTTGTGGCATTTAACAGGTCAGACAGCACCATGTTAGTGACTGTGCCGGTAAAAAAGGATGGAGAATATGAAGATCTTCTCTCTGGCAGAAAGGAATTACTGAGAAGCATTAATAAGGAAATCAGTGTAACCCTGAAGCCTGTTTCAGGAATCGTATTGAAAAAGAAATTATAAGTGATTTGAGATTTGGATTTTATATTCTTTTTATTAGTCCAAAAAATGTCAGTAGTCAACTTTTATAAATAAAAAAAGCCTTATTTTTGATTGACCTGTTAACAGATAAAATTTAGTTTTAATTACAACCTAATAACAACTCAAATATGAATATTCCGGCAAATTTATTGTACACGAAAGACCATGAGTGGATCCGTGTGGAAGGAAACACTGGTTTTATAGGAGTAACTGATTTTGCTCAGGGAGAACTGGGAGATATAGTTTTCATCGAAATTGAAACAGTCGGCGAAACACTTGGTATAGAAGAAGTGTTTGGCACAATAGAGGCTGTAAAAACTGTCTCTGACCTGTTTATGCCTGTAAGCGGTGAGATTCTCGAACTTAATCCTGCCCTTGAGGAAACACCTGATGTTGTGAATAAAGATCCGTATGGAAAAGGGTGGATGGTGAAGATCAAAATTACCGACCCTGCCGAGTTGAAGAGTCTTCTTACAGCAGAAGATTATAAGGCTTTACTGTAATGTATTATTTATAATAGGCGATAGGCGATGTATAATCTTACACATCGCCTATCGCCTATAATACATAATGCATAGTTTACAGAGTCTTCTTAACCTCGAATTCCTGGTAACCTTCCACTATATCG
>Ga0302296_1001541_pt1 | contig 16449 bp, 13 predicted proteins | sample III_Fen_N3_1_FD_194546 | JGI IMG/M metagenome (GOLD analysis project Ga0302296, IMG submission 194546) | Peat permafrost microbial communities from Stordalen Mire near Abisko, Sweden - III_Fen_N3_1 | ecosystem: Environmental > Terrestrial > Soil > Wetlands > Permafrost | place: Sweden: Abisko...
TCAACTAACCCAACACGTTTCCAACACCCTGTAGCAGGTACATACAAAAAAGAATGTATCGAACAAGGTAAAAAATACTTCTCTGTAGCTTCAGGTGGTGGTACCGGACGTACGCTACACCCAGATAACATGGGTGCCGGTCCTGCTTCTTATGGTATGACTGATACTATGGGACGTATGCACGGTGATGCTCAGTTCGCAGGCTCTTCTTCAGTCCCGGCTCACGTGGAAATGATGGGATTCTTGGGTATGGGTAACAACCCAATGGTTGGGGCTACTGTTCAAGTGGCTGTAGCTATTGAAATGGCGAAATAAACTCTCCTTTGCTACTGAGATGATGACTTCAAGTCATCTTATCAGTAAGTAATAACAAATAGAAACTCTCCGATATGCTGATGCGTATCGGGGAGTTTTTTTATATTCAAATTTGAAACCCCTCCGCTACGCTCGTCACCTTAGGAAGGGGACATCTATGGCGATCAAAGTTCAGTGCATATACTCACTGTTTTATAAATAGAATTCAACAAAAAAAATATTTCTACTTGCGCAAACTCCCGCACTTGGATAATCTTCCCTTTTCAAGGGAAGTGCCCGAAGGGCGAAGGGTTAAAGTCAAATATCAATATAAAAAATACTCACGTTAATATAATTACATATCTTTGTAAAATAAATTTCTAAAGAATATATCATTATGAATAATTTACTCATTATTGGAAACGGATTTGATTTGGCACATAACATGAAAACAAGCTATAATCATTTTATAGAATACCTTGTTGAAGAACAGTTTATATCAAATAAATTCGAAAGTGCATTTACACTTGGAGGTGGTATTGAAAACATCCAAGAATTAAGAAATGAAATAATGAATGGAAACGCTTTCATTTCCGAAAATTTTAAAAATAAATTTATTCGCGATTTAATTTGGGAATTCTCACTTAAATATTGGTGTGACATTGAAAATAAGTATTTTGAACTTCTAAATACAACAGATGAAAGAACATATTTCTTCAAAGACCCAAAAACATTGAATTCTGAATTTGAAATTCTCAAAAACTATTTAGTTGAGTATTTAAAAGAACAAGTAAAAGATATAAAGGCCATAGAAATCTATAAAAAAATGTTTGCACTTGTTGATTCTAAAGAAACCATAATTCTAAATTTCAATTATACAGATACTCTTAAGAAGCTATATTCGAATGAAATCAAAGAAAGTCAGGTAATCCATATCCATGGAGAATTATCCAACCCAAAGAATCCAATTATTTTTGGTTATGCAGCAAATGATGAAGAATCACGTGAATTGATCGAGAAGGGTGATAACGAATATATGCGGAATATTAAAAAGCATCTTTATAAACAAACTGAAAATGAGAAATTGCTAACCTATTACTTAGAAGGAACTAAAAGTATAAACGTATCCATTTTAGGTCATTCTTGTGGTTTGTCAGACAAACTTATTTTAAATCAAATTTTAAATCATGAGAATATAAAGTCTATCAACATTTTCTACTATGAAGTGTATGAACATTATTTTCAAACGCAAGTAAATATTGATAGAATAATGAATAGGGATGAGCATTTTACTAAACTAGTAGATTTCAACAGTTCACACAGGATGCCACAACATGATGATATACCAGAACAACAAGAAGCATTTATTGATTATTTTAAACCTATCTGTGAAGCTCGCAAAAACAAGAAACAACAAGCACTTATAGAGAGACTTCGTCAAGAAAATAGAAACAAAATAAAAATTAGGGGATTATAAAGTTATCTTATATTTTCGGATTCTCCCTTATATTATCCCAACCCCTCCGCTGCGCTCGTCCCCTTAGAAAGGGGACATTTATGAAATGCTATATTTAGTGCATATTTCATATCACTCAAATTCTAGCACTAAATTAGTCTTCCCTTTTTAAGGGAAGTGCCCGAAGGGTAAAGATTTCCTTCTCTCCTACTTTCCAACTACCTTTTCCTGCTATTATAGCACGTCATCCTGCGATTGAACTACCTTTTCCTAGTTGTGAACTAGGATTTCCTTGTTCGGAACTACCTTTTCCTAGTCCGATAGCAGGATTTCCTAGTCTGGAACTAGCTCTTCCTAGTCAAATAGCAGGAAAAGCTAGTTCAATAGCACATCATCCTGCTTTGGAAGTAGGATGAAGCCTTATTATAAAGAAAAGCGCCACTCCCACGCGGGAATGACGCTTAAGTACCTGCAAACAGCCTATAAAGGTTATTTTTTAGCTACCGTTTTTTTAGGTTTCACGGCAAACCGTTGTTGCAAGTCATTGTAAATGGCTTCCGAACCGGGCACATTGCCACGGCTGGCAGCTTTTATAGAATTATAATAGATGAGTGCGGCATCATAAGCTTCGCTTCCTGCCACCATCATAACATCTTCTAAAGCGCGTTGCAATGTGTTCACTTGTTGTAAAATGGTGTACACATCCCGCGATAAAGCATAATCTTTCTTTGCTTCAGGCAAATCGAGATAGTTTGGCAACAATGCCGGATAATTCTCGGCATATTCCAATGTTTTTTGAACAAATGCCAGCGTTTTGTCGCCCAATGTTCGCATAGCACGCCTTTCGTCGGCAGTGAGATTAAAAAGTAAAACATCAGCCAACGATGCACTTACATCTGTCAGCTTACCGGTAATATCAGCCAAGACTTCGGCCGATATTGTTGTCGAAATTTGATTTTCTTGTGACATAGTTTTAAAATTTAATTGTAAATAACTTGATATATTTGTAGCCATTAAGGCTATTTACAGGTCTTTTTCATTGAATCAATATTCAAAGCCCAAATGTAAAAATAATTTTTATAATACACAAAAATTAGTCAATTTTTTTCTTTATCTAAACATTTTATATCATCGTGTTGAATCAGACAGGCGATTATGTACGTCAAACCATCAGGGCGTATATGTATATTTTACATGAATTTATCGACTGTTCAAGCATTTACTTTTCCGTTAAACAAATAATGAGTATCTTTGCATGCTGAAAATGCAACCTGAAAATTTTGAATCTCAATGCTCAAAGGATATCTGAATCAACCCTACCCTAGGGTACACAACAGCTGGAAGTATACTATTCCTCTTAGTATATTCATAGCATTGTTTATGATTGTTTTTCAGCCTTTCGGTTTTTCGGACTACAAGGGTAGCAAAATTATTATCGGGTCTGGATATGGATTGGTTACGCTGATAACCATGATTCTCGACACTGTAGTCAGCAGAATTTTCTTCAAAGACTGGTTTGAAAAGAAAGAGTGGACTGTGCAGAAACAAATAATCTGGCAGGTATTTGCCCTTTTCACGATAGGTTTGGGCAATTCTCTTTATGCCTCGTGGCTTAACGGGTCGTGGAGTTTCAATACGTTTCTGGCATTTCAGTGCTATACAGTAGCTGTAGGCATTACCCCCATAGTGGTGATAACGGTAATTCAGCAAAACCGACTACTGACTGAGAACCTGAAATCGGCGCAAGACTTTAACACACACTTGCACCCCAAAGATGAGGCTGTTGGAAGTGAGATTGTAAGTCTGGTAGCCGATAATGAAAAAGACCGGCTTGACATAGAACTCTCACAAATATTATATATAGAATCGAGCGGAAACTATATCGAAGTTTTTTACACCAAAGACCAAGCGCTGAAAAGCATACTGCTCCGCTCCACCCTGAAACGTACCGAGACGCAACTGGAACCACACCCTTCGGTAGTAAAATGCCACAGAGCCTTTCTGATTAATGTCAATAAAATCACCCAAGTAAAAGGAAACTCGCAGGGATTGAGGCTGGTACTCAAATACACGGATACGGAAATACCTGTTTCGCGCAATTTTTCAAAAGGTCTGAAAAACAAACTGAACTCGATGACATAAACAACACAAGCCGAGAAACTGGGAGTACTCATCATTAAGTGTAACCTATCGTAGCATTTATGTAATCATAAATTCAACCTTTTCGGGTAAAAATGGCAATTATTGCTATAATTATTGCCTTTTAGGTGTATTTTACGCAACATTACTAAAAAAAACAATCACACCAATTAAACCTTTCTGTTTTACTTTCGTCCAATAAAACGAATGAAAAAACGATACAAAGATGTTGTTGATATTTTTTATTCATAGTATTATAATTATTACAAGAAAATTGTTTTTTAAGGATTATTCATTTATACAATTCATTTATGAAAAAGTTATTATTAATTATTATCGTTATTGTTTCAACCAACCTGCTGGGTTTTGCACAGCACAGCATCCAGTCAATGGTATTTGACTCGAAAAACGCATTACCTTTAGAATTGTGCGCAGTAAGATTATTACATCTTCCTGATTCGGCACTGGTACAAGGCACTCAGACAAATGGCAACGGGAGTTTTATGCTAAGCAAAGTAAAACCCGGAAATTATGCAGTTATTGTCAGTATGATTGGATATGTAAGTAGCCATCAAAATGTCACAATGGCAAGTAAAGATATTATTCTGAAAAACATTCAACTGCAAGAAGATTCTCACCTGCTCAAAGAAGTAGAAGTAAAAGGTACTGCAGCCCAAATGGTGGTAAAAGGTGACACCATGGAATACAATGCTACAGCATTTAAAACCGTAGAAAATGCCGTGGTAGAAGATTTATTGAAAAAATTACCGGGGGTACAGGTAGGAACTGATGGTAAGATTACCGTAAATGGGCAATCTATCACTAAAATCCGTGTGGATGGTAAGAAGTTTTTCGATGGAGATGTCGAAACAGTTACTAAGAACCTGACAGCTGATATGATTGAAAAAATTCAGGTATTAGATCAAAAATCTGATGTAGCATTGATGACAGGTTTTGAAGATAATGACACAGAACGTATCATCAACTTAACCACTAAAACCAACAGAAGAAAAGGTGTATTCGGTAGCGTTACCGGAGGTGGAGGGTTAGACCTGAATAATGGTGCACGATACGATGCCAACGCCATGATAAGCATTATGAACGGCGATTCGCAAACTGCTGTACTTGGAGGTGCCAACAACACAAACACAAGCAGAAGCGGACTCTCCAGAAGCGGATTGGGCGGCCCAGCCGGAGGTCTTACTCAAACTCAGAACTTTGGTTTGAATAATAACACAACCTTAAATCCAAAATTAAAATTGGGTGGTAATGTATCACTAAATCACTCTACCAACGAGTCGATTACTGAAAATAACACCACTAGCTACCTTTCAGGTTCAACTTTTACTAATCATTCGTTTAATACATCTCATCCTGAAAACTATGCAGTCAACCTAAGATTTGAAAGTGAATGGAAACCGGATAGTCTTACAACTATCGTGCTTCAGCCGAATATCACTTACAATCGCTCATTCTCAAACAGCTCCAGCAAATATGCTTACCTTACCGGTGTTGACACTACTACTGTAGGTAGTTCAGCCAATACAGGCAACGGAACTTCTATCAACGCAGGTTTGCGCGTTATTTATAACCGCAAGCTGGAATCGAAGAAAGGGCGTACCTTGAATGTTGATTTTAGATCTACACTGACTTCGAGTAATAATGAAAGTTATAACTTCTCTAACAAAACAACAGCGAATGTACCTACACAGGTAAATCAATACACTAAGAATAATTCGGATCGTTATAACTTCAACTTAAATGTGTCTTTTGTAGAACCACTCTGGAACACCAAAAACTTATTGCAAACAATCTTATCTGCCAGCCTGTCTAACAGCACTTCAGAAAAAAATCAATTCAAAAAAGATCCATTCTCGAGCGATTACACACTTAAGGACAGCATATACAGTAACAGCTTCGACAATCAGTTTTATACAGAATCTGTGGAATTGAATTATAAGCACGTAGAAAAACTTTGGAATGTTACCTTTGGAGGTAGAGTAGAACCTTCGCAAACGGTAAGCAATACTGTTTACGGCGATGGAACACTACGCGATGTACCTACATTATCTGTAGTTAACTTTGCACCTACCGCACGTCTTCAGTACAATTTTACAAAAAAGACTTTCTTACGTGCCGATTATCAGGGAAGAACTTCTCAGCCAAGTATTGATCAGATGCAACCGGTTAAGAACAACTCAAATATAATGAACGAAACAGTGGGTAACCCTAACCTGAACCCTTCATTCAGCCACAATTTAAGAGTTATGTATTCGGCTTTCAATGATAAAACATTCTCGTCATTTAGTACCACTATGAATATTCAGGCTACTAAAGATGCACTTGTAATGAACAGTATTTATGACAATAGTGGTAAACAATACTCTCAATCGGTTAACTCAGGTTCAATGCCATTTAACATCATGGGAATGGTAATGTTTAACACCCCAATTCTAGCTAAAACATTGCACTTCATGACGAGTACTTCTGCCTCAATGAATCAATACTATGGTTATTCCAAACATTTAAATTCTCAGGCTATTAGCACCGACAATTTGGTTCTGGGTGATTTGAGCGATACTAAAGCTTACAGTGGCGGGGAAATGTTATCCCTGACCTATACAGGTACAGTATTAGAAATTGGTGCAAGAGGTAATTTCAGATATTCAAACACTAAGAACAATCTGAATACAGGCACACAAGTAACCAAAGATTGGACAGCTTCAGGAAACTTAACGTTGCACTTACCTTACAATATCAACATTGGTACAGATTTGAATTATTCAACCCTGCAAGGCTATGCCACAGCAGATCAGAAACAATTAATCTGGAATGCTACATTTGATAAAACTGTATTTAAAAACAATAAAGGTGTAGTGGCATTCAAAATAAATGACATTCTTCACCAACAATTGAATTTCAGACAAACAGTTGGTGATAACTATATTACCTACAGTAAATTCAACACACTTCCGTCTTACTTCATTGTAAGTTTCTCTTACAAAATTGCCGATTTCGGTGGAAGCAGAAGTCAAGGTGGACCTGGAGGAGATTTTCAACGTTTCGGAGGTCCAGGTAGCATGGGCGGAGCTCCAGGCGGTGGAGCCGGTGGCTTCGGTGGCGGCAGACCAACCTTCTAATCTGCATTTCTCATAAAAAAGACACCCTGATAAAATTATTATCAGGGTGTCTTTTTTTATTGCTTTAGCAAATCTTTCAGCGCCTTATCCACGTCAGGATACGAAAAATGGAAGCCTGAATCCAAAAGCCTTTTGGGGTAGACATTGACACTATTGAGAACAAGATCGGGCTCAATGCTGCGCAACCTGGCGCCAATCTTCACCGCAAATTCAGGTGCAGAGATTCCAACGGGTACACGAAGACATTTCCGTAGTTGCTCCATAAACTCCCGATTCGGGATGGGTTGAGGTGAAGTACAGTTTATGACTCCATGTATAGTTTTATCAGCGATAAGAAACTGTAATATCTGAAAATAATCTTCCTCATGAATCCAACTCATGATTTGCTTTCCATCACCCTGCTTTCCCCCTAACCACAGACGGCTAAGGGTTACAAGTGGTTGTAATGCTCCCCCACCCTTGCCAAGCACAACAGAGGTACGTAAAGCTATCTGCCGCGTTTCGGACAGCTGAAAAGCGAAAAATGTTTTTTCCCAATGTTGCACTACTTCTGCCAGAAAATCATCACCGTATTCAGTTTCATCCTCCGTCATCAAATGATCGAATGATGGTTTATATATTCCGGTAGCACTGGCATTAATCCATACCTTCGGCGGTTTTATGCATGCCAGTAATGCATTACCTAACCAGAGTGTGGTATTTATACGTGATTCGATAATCGCTTTTCTATTCTCCTCAGTGTACAAACAACTGATGGATTTTCCTGCAAGATTAATAACTGCTTCAGCATCTTCTAAAGCCTCGGTCAACCCTATTGGATTCCATGAAATATGCTCAGTGTTTCGTGACACTATCAGCACCGTATAACCTACTTTCTGAAAACGTTCGGCAATATAGGTTCCTATAAATCCTGTTCCTCCGGCTATAACAATTTTTTTCATGCGTATATCTGAGAACTAATCTCTAATAATTTATGGTTTATTGCTTGCAATTGTTCTATAACAAAAAATCCTCTGCAAAAGTTGCAGAGGATTTTTTCTTTATTCTGATACGAAAATATATCGTTGACTACTCGTGTGCACCCATTTTAAGCATGCCTACTTCTCTTTCGCTCAAGAAACGATATTTTCCACGTGGAAGTTGCTTTTTTGTCAGACCGGCAAAGTATACGCGATCCAGACGAATGATTTTATATCCCAGCTTTTCGAAAATACGACGAACAACACGATTCTGTCCGGAGTGAATTTCAATACCGACTTGTTTCAAATCACCTTCTTTCACAAATTCAAGTGCATCGGCAGCTATGTTCACATCATCAAGCGGAACTCCTGCTAAAATTGCTTCAAAATCAGCTTTTTCAAGCGGTTTGTCCAGCGTAGCATGATAGATCTTTTTCTTATCGTATTTCGGGTGAGTCAATTTTGAAGCCAAATCACCATCATTGGTCAACAACAAAACTCCGGTTGTGTTTCTATCCAGTCTACCTACAGGGTAAATACGCTCGCTACAAGCATTTTTTACTAAATCAAGTACTGTCAGGCGATCATGTGTATCTTCCGAGGTAGTTACACAGTCTTTCGGCTTATTGAGCAATAAATACACCTTACGTTCCGAGCGTACGGTTTGTTCGTGGAACATAACCTTATCGGTAAGCAAGACCTTAACACCCATTTCAGTCACAATTTCTCCATTCACCGAAATTACTCCTGCCTGTATATATTCATCAGCCTCACGGCGTGAACAGATTCCGGCATTAGCCAAAAATTTATTTAAGCGGATGGGTTTTGTAAGGTCAACAACTGTTTTTTTAAATTCCAGTTGTTTCTTATTACTGTATTTAGAGTTTGGATCATAGTTATCATCGGCTTTGCGGTAAGGCTTGCGGAATGTAACTCCATCCTTTTTATTATCATAACGAGTTTCTATGAATTCTGATTTCTGACCTTCACCCAGCTTTTTTAAGCTCAATTTACCAGTACGTGGTTCATCTTCCGAAGGTCTGTTATAACTTCTTCCGTAGGCTTTTTCTCCATTGCTGTCAAGACGATCTTCCCACGGTTTTGGTTTACTATCACGGTTTTCCCATGGCTTTTTAGGTCCACCAAAACCAGGTTTACGATCACCGTATGCAGGTTTATCACCCCATGGTTTACGTTCTCCGGTAGAGTTACCTGTCTCCCATGGCTTTTTGTTAGTTGTAATTCGTGGCCTGCCGCCTTCACGGTTTTCATAGGGTTTACGCTCGCCATAGGCAGGCCTGTCATCACCACTGCTTCTGAATGATTTCTTTTCTCCGAATGAAGGGCGACCACCTTCGCGGTTTTCGTAGGGTTTGCGTTCGCCATAAGCTGGTCTGTCGCTACCACCGCTGCTGAAGAATGATTTCTTTTCGCCAAATGCAGGTTTGTTATCTTCTCTCTTATTATAATTAGAAGTTCCCGATGTACGGTTATCTTCACGATTCGGTTTGTCGGAACTAAATTTTGCTGCTCCACGAGAGCCTTTCAATATCGATTTCACATCGCGTTTCTCAAACGGTTTACCATCACGGCCGGCACCTGAATTCGAATTTCCTTTCGAATTTCCTTGCCATTTTTCATTGTTTGTCTTCATTCAAATTTTTATAAGTGTATTTGGGGCACAAAGGTCGTAAAAAATCCCGAATAAACCGCACATTTTTAGCACAAAAGCAAGTTTACACGGAAAAAATCCGAATTATTTTTGTCTGGTTACAAATTGTAATATGAAGCCTTTCATTTTAAAATATATCTTAGTATAAGGCTCTAAATTATTCGGTAGTGTAAAAACATATTTTACAGCCAATTGTTTATTGAATGAGAAACGTTTAACTTCATATTAGTATAAACCAAATGACTACATACATTTCTATGCTGCGTGGCATAAACGTGGGAGGACATAAAAAGATCAAAATGGATGTATTGCGTCTAATGTTTACCGAAATGGGTTTTGAGAATGTACAAAGCTATATTCAGAGTGGGAATATTATTTTCAGGGCAAATAGAACTGATTCTATCAGGCTTTCGAACAGTATATCAAAACAAATTCTTTCCACTTTCGGATTTGATGTTCAGGTAGTGATTATTACGGTAAAAGAGCTTGAAGAAATACTGACAAACAATGAGTTTAGTTCAGACCCAGAGAAAAATTCTGAAAATAGCTATTATATTTTTCTACAGGCAAAACCAGATCAAAGTCTTTTGAAAAACATTGTTCCAGCAGAGTATACTCCTGATCAATTCTCTTTCGGAGATAAAGTTATATACGTATATTGTGCCTCCGGATATGGCAACACCAAACTAACCAATTTATTTTTCGAAAAGAAACTAAAAATCTTTGCCACTGCCCGCAACCATAGCACCACTACTAAATTACTTACTCTGGCAAAAGAACTATAGCACAATCCTTCCCTTGAACTCTTATATTCCGATTACATTAAACAAACAAAAGCAAATTTTGGGATCAAAATTCAAAATTGTACTTAAAATACCGTCTGTAATGGTTATTATCCATCTTTGAATACAAACAAACAGGCGAAACTGTATGTTTGAGAAAAAAAAACAGCATGAAATACTTTATCATAGTTTTACTGGCGATAATTACGCTTAACGGTTTTGCTCAACAGAAGGTACCTAACGGACATCAGGTAAATATAGTCCGCTTTGAGGAGTTAGAAAAAGTTCTGAATAAGAACGATGACAAATTATATGTAGTCAATTTCTGGGCTACGTGGTGTAGACCCTGTGTATTGGAGTTACCGGAATTTATGGACGCAAACAAAACATACCGCAACAATCAGCACTTCAAAATGATACTGATAAGTCTGGACATGGCAAAAGATGCAAAAACGCTTGTACGAACCTTTCTGATTAAAAACAAAATTGATGTGGATGTCTATCTGCTCGACGACAACAAGCGCATGAACGAATGGATACCCGCTATTGATAAAAGTTGGAGTGGAGCTATTCCGGCCACCGTGTTTTACAAAAATGGAAAGAAATTAGAATTTATTGAAAGTCAATTAAACAAAAAAGAACTTGAACAAATCATTAATAAATACTTATAAAACAAACAATATGAAAAAGATAGGCTTAATTATATTTTCGTTACTACTCCTGGCCGGTCAGACTAAGGTTGCGGCAGAAAAAGGATATAAAATCGGTGATAGTGCTACAGATTTCAAACTAAAAAACATTGATAACAAAACAGTATCACTTGCTAACTACACTTCAGCCAAAGGATTTATTGTTGTATTCACCTGCAATCATTGTCCTTACGCAAAAGCTTATGAAGACAGGGTTATAGCACTGAATAAAAAGTACTCACGCTTGGGCTACCCGGTAATTGCGATTAACCCAAACGACCCGAAAGCAGAACCTTCCGACAGTTTTGAAGCTATGAAGGTTAGAGCCAAGGAAAAAGGATTTACATTCCCATATTTATTTGACGATGGTCAAAAAATCTATCCTCTATTCGGGGCTACAAAAACTCCGCACGTATTTGTGTTGAATAAAGAAAACGGGAAAAACATAGTAAGGTACATTGGGGCTATAGATAATAACTATTCTAACCCCGCTGATGTAAGTCAAAAATACGTAGAAGCAGCCGTTGATGCCTTGCTTACAAACAAACCCATTGCCCAAAGCACAACTGTTGCAATAGGTTGCAGTATCAAGTCAAAGAAAAAATAATACCTTAACTTAGTTTCTGTATAAAGTGCGAACCAATTATGGCTCGCACTTCTTTTTTAGGTTACAATCAGGCCAAATATCTAATGACAATAGAACTGTTTGGCATTTTTCAGCAAGATTATTTTATCACGAATTAAACAAATAGAGACAACTAAAGTAAATTTTTCATACTTTTGCACAAAACAAATATTAGGTTAAGCGAAATAACCTGCCTGAGTAATGACGGTATACGCATGCTGGTACCGATATATAAAAAAACTAAATGGCAATTAGCATGTAGATTGTCTGTAACAAATAATGAATAGAAAAATGAAAAGACTCTTTGTTTTAATGATGGTATGCTTATCCGCAACCATTTTTGCCGAAAGTGCATTAGCTGCAACTCCTACAAAAAAGACAGTAAAAACAACTACTACTGCAACAAAGGCTAAGACTTCAACCACCAAGACAAAAGCCACAACTGCTAAAGCAAAAACTACGACTAAAAAAGCTGTGGCAGTGAAAGACACTGTGAAAATTGCAGTGAAAGACACAGTTGCTACCGTAAAAAAAGAAGACTCTGTAATTAAATCGGTTTACTTAGCCGTTAAGGACACACTCACCAAAGTAGCCAAAGAAAAATTAAACAAAACGACATTTGGGGCAAAAGACAGTACTGTCAATAAAGTAAAATCTACACTTGGCGGTATTTTTGGAGCAAAATAAACTTACAGTATTACTCAAACGACAAAAACGCGAATCAATTAAATCGATTCGCGTTTTCTTTTTTAATTCCCTTTAGTGATTTGAGGGTTTAGCTATTGTACTGATTCACTAAGCTGTCAACTTCGTCAAGTATAAGTTTCGAGAAATCGGCCACCTTCATGGTTCCTTTGTCACCTTCACCCTGACGACGAACAGACACTTCCCCATTTTCAGCTTCTTTTTCGCCTACAATCAACATGTACGGAATTCGTTTCAATTCGTTATCGCGAATTTTGCGACCAATCTTTTCGTTACGGTCATCCACCTGTACACGAATATCCTGAGCATTCATTTCCTTCGCAATTTGGAATGCGTAATCGTTGAATTTTTCGCTGATTGGCAATATTACTACCTGATCAGGAGTCAACCACAACGGGAATTTTCCGGCCGTATGTTCTATCAGTACAGCCACAAAACGTTCCATAGAGCCAAACGGCGCACGGTGAATCATTACCGGACGATGTTTTTGGTTATCTTCTCCTGTATATTCCAGTTCGAAACGTTCGGGTAGGTTATAATCTACCTGAATAGTTCCCAGCTGCCATTTACGTCCGATAGCGTCGCGAACCATAAAGTCAAGTTTCGGACCATAGAAAGCTGCTTCGCCGGTTTCAACACGGGCTTTCAATCCCTTTTCGGCACAAGCTTCAATAATGGATCGTTCGGCTTTTTCCCAGTTCTCGTCAGAACCAATGTATTTTTCGCGGTTATTAGGATCGCGCAACGAAATCTGTGCTTCAAAGTTTTCAAACTCCAATGCGTTGAAAATAATAAAGATAATATCCATTACTTTCAAGAACTCATCTTTCACCTGATCGGGACGACAGAAAATATGCGCATCGTCCTGCGTAAAGCTTCGTACACGGGTCAAACCATGAAGCTCACCGCTTTGTTCGTAGCGATAAACCGTACCAAATTCGGCCAACCGAACAGGTAATTCTTTGTACGAACGAGGTTTGAATTTATAAATTTCGCAGTGGTGCGGACAATTCATTGGTTTCAACAGATATTCTTCACCTTCTTCAGGTGTATGAATCGGTTGGAATGAATCTTTACCGTATTTAGCGTAGTGACCGGAAGTCACATACAGTTGTTTATTTCCGATATGCGGAGTCATTACTTGTTGGTAATCAAAACGACGTTGGATTTTCTTTAAGAAATCTTCCAAACGCAAGCGTAACGCTGTTCCGCGTGGTAACCACATGGGAAGCCCCTTGCCCACCATTTCGGAGAACATAAACAATTCCAGCTCTTTACCAATTTTGCGATGATCACGTTTCTTAGCTTCTTCCAACAAAACCAAATACTCATCGAGCATTTTCTTTTTTGGAAAAGTGATTCCGTACAGACGAGTCAACATCTTGCGTTTTTCGTCACCGCGCCAATAAGCTCCGGCTACACTCAACACCTTGATAGCTTTAATATCGCCTGTATTCGGTAAGTGAGGTCCACGGCAGAGATCCGTAAAATTACCTTGTGTATAGAGCGTAATTTTACCGTCTTCCAACGCTTCAATCATTTCTGTTTTATACACTTCGCCAATATCGCCAAAGCGTTTTAGTGCATCGGCTTTACTAATATCGCTACGAACAATAGCCTCTTTGCGCTGGGCTAGCTCCAGCATTTTAGCTTCAATGACAGGTAAATCACCTTCTTTAATGGAAACATCACCCGGATCTACATCGTAGTAGAAACCGTTTTCGATAGCCGGACCAATACCGAACTTAATGCCCGGATACAATTCCTGAAGGGCTTCGGCCATAAGGTGAGCAGATGAGTGCCAAAATGCATGCTTGGCTTCTTCATCATCCCATTTATGCAATTTAATGGCTGCATCGGTTTCGATAGGGCGGGTTAAGTCCCAAATTTCATCATTTACTGTGATAGCAAGCACTTCTTGTGCCAGTCGGGAGCTGATACTTTCAGCTAGTTGCAGTCCGGTTATGCCTTTGGCAAATTCGCGAACCGAACCGTCGGGGAATGTTACTTTAATCATACGTTTTTTGAACCTTACAAATGGTTTTTAAATTTTGAGTTGCAAAGATAAGAAAAATATACCCATAAATTAAAGCAGAACAAAATAGTTTTCATATAAAGATATTATCAAAATGCATGTTATTTAAAACATTTTGGATACATAATATCACAATTTTACGTATCTTTGCAGCAAACTTATAGGTAATAGTTTATCAGGGCATTAAAGTGTGTTTAGATTATGATTATGGAAACATTGTGCAAATTTAATGGTTCCGATTGTTACGGAGCAAAAGAACTTGAAGTTTTATTGGAACTTAGTTCGCTGCTTAGTAATAAAGAAATTGACCTGAATGAAGTGGTTAAGATTTTAGCCTTGCATTTAAAAGGCGAGCGTATTATTTTGACTATTTTGAATCGGGAAAATTCTCAAATTACAATCGAAGGTTCGTACGGGATTACGAATAAGGAGAAGAAAGAGGCAGTTTATCAACTTGGTAAAGGGATTATTGGCCGGGTAATTAAAACAGGCGAAAACGTGTTGCTTCCAAAAATTGCCGTTTCGCATGATTTTTTAAATCTGACCCATGCTGCAACAACAATTGATGGCGTTGATGTGTCATTTATTTGCACTCCAATACGTTACAAGGACGAAGTAATTGGCACAATGAGTCTGCACAAGGTGTATAGGCGCATTGTAAATTTCGATTACGACTTAAGACTACTTAAAATTGTAGGTTCAATGATTGGTCGCACCATGCGTCGTAGACAAGAATATGCCGAGGAAATGGAGCAACTGCGCAATGAAAATAATAACTTGCGAGGCGAACTCAGAAACCGCATACTACCTGATCGGATTAAGGGAAATTCGAGCAAAATGAACGAGGTTTTCTCCTTAATTGATAGTGTGGCTGCTACCGACGCTACCGTACTAATTCGAGGTGAAAGTGGTGTTGGTAAGGAACTTGTTGCTGATGCTTTACATTACAGCAGTTTGAGAAAGGACAAACCTTTTATCAAAGTAAACTGCGCAGCCCTGCCCGAAACATTGATTGAAAGTGAGTTATTCGGACATGAAAAAGGCTCATTCACAGGAGCATCAAATACTAGAATCGGGCGTTTTGAAGCGGCTAATGGTGGAACGATCTTTCTGGATGAATTTGGTGACATACCGGCTTCAACACAGGTTAAATTACTCCGTGTTCTGCAAGAACGTGAAATCGAACGCATTGGTAGCACCAAGCCTATAAAAGTTGACGTGCGTATTTTGTGTGCCACCAACCGCAACCTCGAAGATTTAATTACCAAAAATCAGTTCCGCGAAGACTTGTACTATCGTATCAATGTTTTCCCTGTCTATATTCCGGCACTCAGAGAACGTATAAATGATATACCCATACTTGCCGACTTCTTTGTTGATAAATTCAATAAACGCCACGGTAAAAACATAAAACGCATAACCACTTCAGCCATTGACACTTTAATGGTTTACCACTGGCCGGGCAATATCCGCGAACTCGAAAACTGCATTGAACGTGCTTGCATTTTGAGTAACGACGGGGTAATTCGCTCCCATAATCTGCCTGCATCACTCCAAACCGCGGCAACTTCAGAAACCATGCAAAGTGGTACGTTGGACATTATTTTGGGCAAAATGGAGAAACAAATCATCATTGATGCACTTATTTCTACCAAAGGAAATGGTGCAAAAGCAGCCGAATTGCTTGGTGTTACCGAACGAATGATGGGCATCAGGCTCAAGAAATATGAAATTGAAGCAAAACGATTTAAAGTATAAAGTATGATTGAATTTGAATTTTGTGATTTTGAAAATCCGGTTCATCTCAACGCATTGGCCGATTTGCTGAATATGTATATGGCCGATCCAATGGGTGACTCACCACAATTGAACAAATTACAGCAATTGAGGTTAGTTGACGGACTGGCTAATCATCCTTCGTCACTCGTTTTATTTGAAATATTCAATGAGAAA
>Ga0302296_1001545_pt1 | contig 16435 bp, 23 predicted proteins | sample III_Fen_N3_1_FD_194546 | JGI IMG/M metagenome (GOLD analysis project Ga0302296, IMG submission 194546) | Peat permafrost microbial communities from Stordalen Mire near Abisko, Sweden - III_Fen_N3_1 | ecosystem: Environmental > Terrestrial > Soil > Wetlands > Permafrost | place: Sweden: Abisko...
AAATTGGGGCAGCGTCTGTGATGAGGTTATTTTAGAACTTGAGCCTCAGATTCTTTTAAAGAAACAGTCTCTTTCCAAAGGCTACAGTGATAATTTAGAAGCAATACCTGCTGACCCTAAACTGCTTCGGGTTATTCTCCAGAACTATATCTCAAACGCTGTGAAATATACTCCTGATGAAGGTAGGATTAGTGTCACTTTGGATTCAAGCGACGGTAGTCTCATAATAAAAGTATCGAATACAGGTGATCCAATACCAGATAAGGATAAGAGTAAGATATTTAGTAAATTATTTAGGGCAAGTGACGCTCAAAAACGAGACCCTGATGGTAATGGACTTGGTTTATATATGGTTCGAAAGATTACAGAGAGTTGTGGTGGGAGGGTTTGGTTTGAATCTGAAAAAGGTGAAGACACTGTTTTCTATGCTTCGTTTCCTCATGAGGGTATGTCTCGAAAAGGTGTTGGTGTCTTTAAAGACGGCAATCATTAATTAATATATAAAATGGAAACACGAAATAAAAAAATCCTAGTCGTCGAAGATGAGCCATCATACCAACGTATTCTCAAAGAGAAGTTGGGGAGTGAGGGTTATGAAGTAATAAGCGCAATGAATGGCGAAGATGGTTTGGCTCAGGCTTTCAAATATCATCCCGAGCTCATTTTGCTTGATATTAGGATGCCTAAAATGGATGGTCTTGAAATGATTAAAATGTTGCGTTATGACGTGTGGGGTAAAACCGCAAAGGTTATTATGCTAACGAATATCTCTGAGGTGGAAAAAGTGCAACAGGCGATTGAAAGCGAGGTGTTCATTTACTTGGTCAAAGCAGACACAAAACTTGAATACATTGTGGATAGAATCAAAGAAATGGCTTTGTAGGACATTTTCTAAAATCTCTATTCTTAGGGTGGTTTTCTTGTGATAGTGTATTTATACAATGAACCACAAGGAACGAATTCTCATTCTCCACAACATCCGTAGTGTTTATAATGTTGGTGCTCTTTTTCGCACCGCGGATGCTGTTGGTGTGTCTAAGATATATCTCTCGGGTTACACACCAACACCTATTGATCGATTCAACCGTCCCCGCCCTGATTTTCATAAATGTGCCCTTGGTGCTGAGCAAACTGTCCCTTGGGAATATAGAAAAACCATCTCACCAATTTTGAAGGTACTTAGAAAAGAAGGTTTTGAAATTATTGCACTAGAGCAAGATGAGCGATCTGTTGATTATAAAAAATTCAAACCGAAACCAAAAACAGCTCTCTTATTAGGGACAGAAACGACCGGTATTCCAAAAACTACTTTGGTTCAATGTGATTCCATAATTGAGATTCCTATGAGAGGAAAGAAAGAGTCTCTTAATGTTTCTGTTTCTGCTGGCATAGTCCTTTATCGATTATTCGACAGGTAAACATAAAACACACCAGCAAGTGGTGTGTTTTATGTTCAGTATGTTACCGCGTCGATAATCTCTCCGTTTCGGTCAATAAGTTTGATAATTTCATTTCTGTTTTTCCACATCTCGGTGTCTCGTCCAAGAAATATTCGCCACTCGTCACCGTAAAAATCAGGGTCATCTTTATGCTTTGCTACACAGCCATTGTAGGTAAGGGTTTTGGTTATAAGTGATTTACACTCAGGTATCATTTTTGAAGGTAGGGGATCAATTACCGCATTACATTTCGGTACTAATTTTGCAAAATCAGAACAACCCTGGTCCTCCCCAAGCCCTGCATTATTCACTTCATCCGTTGCAGATGGGCATTCTTGGCGGAGTGATGGTGTATAACTCTGGAATTGTTCAAGGTAACCCGAACATTTATTTACCTTAAACGAAATACCTATAGGTGAATCTCCTGTGTTGAGCACAACCGCTTCGTTTCGTCCTATAGCAACTTTAACAAGTTCTGGAACCTCACCGAGCACGGGGAGGAGTGATGCATCGGGAATTGTTTCTTGCTTACCAGTCGTTTCTGATTTTACGGTGAGTCCCGATACGTTCCATGGTCCGAGCCGTGACGGTGTTGGGTTTGGAACAATACGAATATATTCACTGCTTGGGTTACTCTCTCTTGCACCAACAATTCCATCAATAGCCAAATCTTTTGTGAGTGGACCTGTGATGGTGTGAGGAATTGTTACTTGTTCATTTGTGTCTTGGGTTGAAGTTTCGGATGTTGATGAAATAATCTTCTTTACTCCTGTTGCCCAATTCTTGAGGAATGAAAAATCAAATGTTTTTGGAATCGTTATTTTTTCTTTTTCAATGTCTTGCTCGGTGAGATACTTACCTCCATATGTTGCACCTGAGTCTACTGGTGCTGGTGCTTTGATGAACACCCCACTGCGGGCTGTTTCACTGTGGAGTCCACCAGAGAGAACCCATAGCAATATAATTCCGCCAAAAAAACCGACGAGAATCATGACGTCTTTGTCTAGGTTTTCTATCCAACCTGAACCTCCTTTGTCTGGTTTATCGGCCATAATAAAACAAGTGTTATTTGACTAGAGTATAAACCTATTTTTTCCATTAAGAAACCATTTTTTGGTGAACGGGGCAAAATGATGATGTTCTACCACCAACCACAATGGAGGTTATTATCCCTGTGCAACGAGGTTTCATACAAATTTCACCCTTTTTCCTATATACAAGACGCTCCTCTTTGAATAGGGCTCTGTTTCCATGAATATCTCTATAATCCGATGAGGGGTCATTACCGAGGTCGACACCGCCCGCGAGTACTCGTTTTATGTTATTGAGGAGAGTTGAACGAGCCTGGGTACTAATGTTTTTTGCAAGGGCGCATGGGTGAATTCCAGATCGGAAGAGTGATTCGTCGGCATAAATATTTCCAATACCTGACACGAGAGATTGATCGAGAAGGATTTGTTTTACTTTTGTTTCAGGTTTTGCGTCAAGAATGTGTGAAAACAAATCGAGTATAAAAAGAGGGGAGAGTGGGTCGATGGCTATTTCTGAGAGGTGCTTTGATGTTGCCGTACCTTCTTTTGGGATAAAGGTTACCTTTGCGAATGTGCGCATATCTGAAAGCACGAGCTGTTTACCATTCGACAAGGAGAACACAAGGTGGATGTAGCGATTAAACGAATCATCACGGAGAGGCCCTTTGTTATCCGACACCCATACACCTGTTTTTGTTTTTTGTTTGTAGACTCCATAGAGTAAGTGCCCCGTCATCTTCATATGAATAAGGATGGTTGAATTGTCGTTGAGTCGAAGGAGGACGTTTTTTCCAATACGATCTGCTTTTTTTATAGTGCGACCTATAACCATTCTTTTGAAAAAACCAAAATAAGACGGATTCTTTATTTCGTCTTTATCTTCATATGCTTCGCTTTTATAATCCGTCCAAACAGTTTCAATCTTAAGGCCCACAACAGTTTCATTTAAACCTTTCACTGTTGTTTGTACCTCGGGTAGTTCTGGCATAGTGGTACCTTACCACGTCTTGAAACAAAAAAGCATGCCTTTCCGGCATGCTTTTTCTTATTCACTGGTAGGGTCTTTTACCTGCACTATTCTCTGAAGCTCTTCACGGGTTACCTGTGCATCACTCCAAGGTGTTTTGGTGTTCTTTGGTCCCATGATGTAGGGGTCAGTGCCTTTTCCTGTGATGAGTACCGCGTCTCCCGTTTTGGCAAGTGAGAGCGCCTTTGCAATCGCTTGCCTACGGTCGATGATAACCATTGGTTTTTTTGACATCACCTTTGCCATGTCGGTAATTATTTCGAGAGGATCATCATCATAAGGGTCTTCATTGGTAAGAATAACTTCTTCGCAACAATTTTCCGCTATTTTTGCCATTTCATCACGTTTCCATTTATCTCTTCCACCACCTGTATTACCAAGCACACAGATGCGCTTTCGGCGAAGGAATACGTCATAGAGTTTCTGGAGTGAATCTGGGGTGTGGGCGTAATCAACCACTGCAACGAAATCCTGACCACAATCGATATGTTCTACGCGTCCGGGAATACCATTGAATTTTTCGATGGCCCGTTTAATTGTCTCGACTGGAATTCCAATTGAATCTGCGTATGCAATTGCTGAGAGACAGTTGTAAACATTGAATTCACCAGACAGCTGAGCGTGAATCGAAGTGCCTTTGTAGGTCATGGTTAAACTCCTTTTGTCGAGGGCGTAAGGCCAGGCATTAGAAAGAGAATAGCGAACCTTATTGAATACATCCTTCTCTAAAAATCGGTGAGCCTGCAAGTCATCAGTGTTTACCACAAGTGTCTTGTTATCTTTCTTTGATTTCACAAGTTGGTCAGCGATTTTTAGTTTCGCTCGGACATAGTTTTCAAATGAACCATGGGATTCAATGTGCTCAGGTGCGATATTGGTAAAGATGAGTGCATCAATATCTATAAAGCGGTGACGGAATAATTCTGCGCCTTGGGAGGTCATTTCAAGTATGGCGACCTGGCACCCTTTATTTACCGCCTTGCGAAGAAATCTTTGCATGAACATTCGTCCAGGCATCGACATTTTGTAGAGGTTGTCAGAGCTTTCATTATCAACCTTGAAACGAATAGTGTTGGTGAGGGCGGTTTTAAAATGTGCCTCCTCAAGAATTGCGTTAAGAATTTCAGTGACCGAGCTTTTACCTTTTGTTCCCGTGATCGTAATTACCTTTATCTTTCGGGAAGGGAAGCGGTAGATGAGTGCTCCAAGGAGGGCCATTGAAAAGTGGTATGCCGGTTGAAGTGTGTGGAATAATTTTCGGGGAATTATCTTCTCACGTAGGAAATAAAGGATTTTGTCGTTCATGGGTTTATCATAGCGTCATTTTTGGTTGATATAAAGGACCCGCACGCTTTGCATGCGGGTCCTCGGTCCATCTATTTCCCCAACAACTTAAGTGCTTTCTTTACACGTTCACCGGTGTTTGTTGTATCAGTCGATACTTCTTTAAGGGCATCACGTGCTTCTTTATGACCGAATCCAAGGGCTTTGAGAGCCTCGAGTGCATCCACTTCATCACGGAGTGAAATGTTTGATTCTTCTTCAGCGTCAAACTTACCTTTGAGTTCGAGAATAATTTTGTTTGCGAGTTTTGATCCAATACCTGACACTTTGGTGAGATGAGAAGTGTCACCTGTTGAAACAGCTCGACGAATGTTTTGAGCTGATGAAACTGAGAGGACTCCAAGGGCGGTTTTTGGGCCTATCCCAGAAATACTAATAAGTAACTCAAAAAGTGCGAGATCGTCTTTTGTGATGAATCCATAGAGCGATTGAGAATCTTCCCTAATTGCGTGATGTACGAAGAAATCAATCTCACTACCAACTTTTATTGAATCAAGTGTTGTACTTGTCACAAAAACACGGTACCCAATATTATGTACGTCGAGGATAATTGACCTCTCTTCTTTTTCGGACACTAATCCTTTAATGCGGGCTATCATGTCTTCCTAGTATAAACCAAAAAGGCGAATTGTGGGGTGAATTTTGTAAATAAGGCCCAGGGAATCTTGCTTTTCCTACTTCCGCGTGTTAGATTCTTGGGTACTCAATTTCAACTCAATTTTTTGAGTTCTTGAGACTCAAATCAAACTATGCCAATCACATCTTCAGCAAAAAAAGCCCTTCGCTCATCGAAGCGCAAGCATGTCTATAACATTCGCCGTAAGGAGGCTGTTTCAGACGTTGTAAAACAGGTTCGTAAGCTCGTTGCCGACAAGAAAGTCGCCGATGCACAAAAACTCCTCGCGAGCGCCTATCAGGCACTCGACAAGGCGGCAAAGACTGGCTCAATCAAGAAGAACACTGCTTCACGAAAGAAGTCACGTCTCGCAGCTCTCGTAAAGAAAGCTAAATAATAAGAGAAAACCGCCCTCGGGGCGGTTTTTTTCTTATTATTTAATACCAGTGCTTTTTATAAGAACATCAAGTTCTTTTAGCATCTTTGACATATCATCGTTAATTTTTCTCAAATCACTCGAGAGGTTTTCCACTGTGGCATAGATATCCTCGATCCTCTTTTCTTTGGAGACTAATTCTTTTGTCTCTGGTTTAGAACTATCATCCACTTCGTCTTCGCTAAGAATTTTATTCATCTTCCCATAGAGCCCGTCGATTATGATACAAACTTCTTCACTCTCAGCAATTTTTGATTTTATTTGCTCATGAAGCACTCGTGCTTTTTCAAAAATCTTATCAAGGGAATCGATTTCCTCTTGAATATCCTTTGATTTTATATGGTCAGGAGAATTTTCATAATGCATGTATTTAGTATAGCCCTAGGGCAGGGTTTCGGCGAGGTAGGTGGTGGGTTTGATTAAAATTGGTTCAGGTATAGACTGTTTTCAGATTTCTTTATTACATGAAAATAAACCCGTTCAGAAATATTGTTTCTATTTGGAGGAATTTCGATTGTTGGTGTTGTGTTCACATGCCAAGTCCTTTACGGGCGTGGTGGTGCGCTCTGTGGATTAGGGGTGATGAGTTTCATCCTTCACTTAATACCGATGCTGAGTATCTTAGTACTTTATCTATTGATGAACGTATGAAATATTCAGCCGACATCTGTAAGCGTCGAAACAAAGCTCATAGAGCAGAACTATGTGAATCAAAACCGCATTAATGTGCGGTTTTTTAATAGAATTGGCAGGAACTCGGTCGTTACACGACCAGTACCCATGCTTGGATATATTCTTCGCTTAAGAAAGCTCGAATTTATGCTCAAGCAGGTTTCGATTCATGACGTAAAGCGTCCCACGCTTTACTCCGAGAGCACATATGAAAAAACCACCCAATCTGGGTGGTTTTTTCATATGTGCTCTCGGCAGGAATCGAACCTGCATTGCAAGTTCCGCAAACTTGCGTCCTATCCATTGAACGACAAGAGCATTCGCGTTCGGACGGAGCGTACTATAACTTAAAACATCCGAACGTACAACTTTTACAAACCGAGGTGGTGGAGGAATTTATGAAATGCGTGATGAGGAATTTTTTCTTCAAGAACATTGTGTGATGCAAGCACTCCTGCTATTTCTGAATCATCAACGCCGGCGAATGGGACCGAGATGCGTGGTGCCACGTTTCGTTTCGACATAATGATGAGATGGTGCGGAATAATGTCGGTGTCGATACTGAATGATTTTACTTGATCGAAAGTGTGGAGTTTGTTTCCAATTTTAATACCTTCTTCACTTATCTCAACGGGGTAGGTGGCGTCAGGGAGGCGTCCGTGCATGATGAGTGTAATAAGTCCAAGGACCAGTACAACGCCAAACAATACATCACCTAAAAGTGCGGATATCACAAGAATGGTTACCGCTGTTATTCCCGCAATCCAATACCAATCAGCAGTCTTGTGATGGTTTGTCTTTTCGTCAGCAATAAAACGAATGATGCTCATGTGGATTAGTATATCAATAAAAGGGTGGGGTGGGGAGGAGGTGTGCTGTACACCAGGGACGTGTGCTCAAAAGCAACTATGCACGTACCTTTATTTACTAATAAGCAGGGCTAATACAAGGAAGGTGGTTGTAATTCCTGCAAAAACAGTCACGGTCCCGAGGAATGTTTTTACCGCTTCGGCGCGCTTGTTTTCAAGGAGGAGAAGGATGGGTTGATAAAAGAAAAGGTATGACATAACAGCGACCGAGAGAACGAGGAGGGCGAGCATGGTTATTGGCATGAACATGTTGTCCGTTTGTTTTTGTAGCGTGTTTGAAACGAGGCTCATGAGGGACACGAGGGTAGTGATGTAGCCCGAAGCCAAAATTGCGTTGTATATCGATGTTTTATTCATACAGGGTATAAGCCTAGGGGTAGGGGAAAGGTTGCGGTTAATTGACAATTGTGTATATTGGGTGTATAATATATGTGTAGAAAAGTACATTAAAACCACGTTTTATTGAGTTTGGAAGGAAATAAGCGATTGACTTGCTGGCGAGTTGCCGTGCGAATCGTAGGTTTCCTGACTAAACTTAATATGAAAATAAGACTCATAATACAACATCCAGAAGACGGCTATGATGAGATTGAGGTTTATCTTGAGATGGATTACATACCACCAATTAATATGGAACTCAGCCTCCCGGTTCCTATTGAAGATGAGGATGATTGCCTCTGGGTGGAGGTGGGTGGATATGATCGATTTATGAAGAGGGAGGGCTCCAAGTTTGTTTCAGATGAAAGTCCCCTTGTGGTTTTTGGTAAGGCAAACATAGGGCGAAGTTCTATTCCTGATTGGGAAAAGGTTATAAAGTGTCTTTCTGACACCTCGTCCTAATTGAGGTTTTTAAACCCGCATCACGAAAGTGTTCTGCGGGTTTTTATTTTGGAAAATTGAGCGAGATTCGGTTACAGGTCACTAATTTTTTAAGAAATTAAGGCGGGGAGGGATGAGCGAGAGTTTCTCCCTCGACTAAAACTTTTTCGTCAAAAAGTTTTGTCTGGGCACCGCCTCGCTCCCACATCTGGTGATGTGGGTCCCGCTCCGGCGTTCGAATCTCGCTCGCAATGCTCCGCATTGCTTCCCTTGCGCAAAGTAAAAGCCCACGATAAATCGTGAGCTAAACTTTGCGGAGGGAGCGAGATTCGAACTCGCGATGCCCTTTCGGACATTCCAGTTTTCAAGACTGGTGCATTCAACCGCTCTGCCATCCCTCCAAATATTCAACTTGTCCGGATTCAAACTAACCCATACGTTTCCGTATGTCCGTTATTTCTACCAGATAAATTGAATTTTGAAAATACACCCGATGTGGTCGGGCGCATTTCACAACACTTTACGCTTTTGTGTGAACGTGGACTTCTTTTGAGAAAAAACAGAGGTAGAGGATACCTGTGGTGCCGAGGAATCCCAAACCGAGCAAGGAAACAAAGATAACGCTAAACCAAACCTTATTCTGATTCTGGGCTGCGCGCCACATTGCAATACCTGACCAGGTGAGTGACCAAATCACAATAAATGTGAATATAATGAGGTCAAGATTATTTTGAATTGATGCGATCATGACTTTAGTATACTACCTGTCATACGAGAGGCAATGAGGCTAAAACTAATTGTTTTCTTGTAAAAGAGTATTTTATGTATAGACTGGTCGTATGAGATTTATGGGAATTGATTTTGGGACCAAGAGGGTGGGGGTGGCCTTTTCTGATGAAGGGGGTACCTTGGCTTTCGCTCGATACGTGATTGAAAACAATTCACGACTCCTTCCTCAAATTGTCGCGGATGCCCAGGCAAAGGATGTCTCAACAATTGTTATTGGTGAATCCAGAAATTTTAAAGGAGAACCGAATACTATATTTCCCCTTGCTGCAGTCTTTGGTGATAACCTTAGAAAAGCAGGATTCACTGTTATGTTTGAGCCGGAATATCTAACCTCTCGCCAAGCCGAATCTATTCAAGGTAAGACCGATATGCTCGATGCTTCGGCTGCGGCACTCATATTACAAAGCTATTTAGATAAACATCATGGAAAATAAAATTAATAATGCAGATCCAGTGGCGCCTATTGCACAACCGGTTGTGCCCACTGCGCCCATCGCCCCTGTTCCTGCGGTAAACCCACGCATCCCTTATGATGATTTTGCAAAAGTGGAACTTAAGGTTGGAAAGATAATCGCAGCCGAAGCGATGCCAAAATCAGAAAAACTTCTCAAACTTACTGTTGATTTTGCTGAAGGTGCTCCTCGGACCATCCTTTCTGGTATTGCTAAATATTTTCCTAATGGAGAAGGTTTGGTTGGGCGCAAATCAATGTTCGTAACAAATCTCGAGCCTCGCAAGATGATGGGGTTAGAATCAAATGGCATGATCCTTGCTGTTTCAACTGAGACAGGTTTTTCACTCCTTGAGCCAAACGAAACTATTCCCGAGGGGACAAAAGCAAAGTAATTAAAAACCACGCTTACTAAAAAGTCGGCGTGGTTTTTAATTTATGAGATAATGACCCCTATGCATTACCTCGAACCAAAATTTCTCATTGAGCTCTTTGGCACTATTGGAGTCATTTCAATTGTATTTGCCGAGTCAGGGCTCTTTTTTGGTTTTTTCCTTCCCGGTGATTCACTTCTCTTTACCGCAGGGCTTTTTGCTTCGCAGGGTTATTTTGGAATTACTGCTCTCGTTTTAGGTTGTATGGTTGCAGCTATAGCGGGGGACAGTGTTGGGTATATTTTTGGGCATCGTGTTGGTAAAGCCATTTTCACAAAAGAGGATTCTCGGTTTTTTAATAAGAAGCACATTGAGAGGGCACAGATTTTTTATGAAAAATATGGAGTAAAGACGATTGTAATAGCCCGTTTTATACCAATTGTTCGCACTTTTGCACCTATCGTCGCAGGTGTTGGACAAATGAAATATCGCACATTTGTTTCGTATAACATTATCGGTGGTATTTCATGGGTAGCTCTTATGCTTGGGGCAGGGTACGTCCTTGGGCGTTCTGTGCCAGGGATTCAATCTTATCTCCACTATATTGTTCTCATTATCATCATGGTGTCTTTCGTTCCTGTGGCACTTGAATTTATAAAGAGCAGACGCGGAACAAAAAATCAATAAGGCTTTGTACCGTATACACCGTTGTTTTGGTATACTTAAACCCGATGTCAAACCTAACAAAAAATAATAGTTCTTTGTTTGTTGTTGCTGGAAGTCTTTTTCCACCTCCATCATTCATGTCTTTCCCTCGTGTGGCTGTCTCAGTTGCACCGGGTCTTTTACGTTTTGTATCCCTTCGCTCAACTAATATTGCAGAGGGTATTGGGGTTTTTGAGTCTGCACCTATTCCACTTACTGATCTCGAAAATTTTTCCGAAGAGGCTCGAACAGGTATTAAGACAGTCGTCTCTGGTTTTCTTGAACACAAAGGTCATCGACATGCAGTTGTTGTTTTTCCAGAAGAAGATGTATACCTCTTCCGTGTCTTTTTACCAAAGATGAATCGTAAAGCAATTCGCTCGGCGATTGAATTACGTATTGAGGAGAATATTCCTGTCTCTGCGTCAGATGTTGTGTTTGAGTTTGATATTATTCGTGAGACAGAGCGTGGTGTTTTGGTTGCTGTGTCTGCTGTGCCTCATAAATCGCTCGATCGAATTGTATCAAGTGTTTCTGACGCAGGACTCATTGTTGTTGCGGCAGAGACCGAGGCCCGCTGTCTTGCTCGTACATTCTCTAATGATGGTTCATCGTCATCTCTCATTGTGTTCATAGGTGAAACTTCAACCGTGTGTGTCGTTGCATCTCTTGGTATGGCTCTCTTCAGCTCAACCATACCTCTCTCATCAGCACTGTTCCGCAAGGCGATCTCAGAAACCTACTCGGTTCCACTTGAAAAGGCTGATGCACTTCGTGACTCTTCAATCGCCACCGGTCACGTGAGCGATATTGCTGTTATAGAAAAGGTAAACACTCAGGTAAAAATGCTCCGAGATGAGCTTGGAAAAATTATTGAATATTGGTCTGTGCATGCTCAAGCAGAGGGTGTTCCACCTGTCACGAAAATTATCTTTTCAGGGTCAAATGCTTCACTTCCTTCGTTTGTTCAGCACGTTTCGGTTGGATTTAAAATTCCTGTTGAAATAGGTGATGTGTGGTCTTCCGTCGCGGGAGGGAAAGACATTATTGATATTCCAAAATCAGAGTCGCTTGATTATGCAGTACTTATTGGCGCTCTTATTAAACGATAAAACACGATGTTTGAATTTATTTCAGGTGAATATAAAAGGCGAGCAAAGCACGAATACCGTATGCGGGTTGGAACGGTGTCCTTTTTTGTAACCTCTTTTATTATTCTATGTTCGGTTGCTATCGCCGTTCCTCTTTTAGTGAGTCTCAATGCAAAAGAGAAAGCTCTTTCTGTACAACTTGCCTCACTCAAGAATGTTTCTACAACTCACAGCGAAGATGTGGTGAGGGCATCCATAGAAAAGGTTGAGAAAAAAATAGAAGCAATCACTTCCTTCTCTAATGATGGTGAAAGCATTATTAACCTCATTGGTATGGTTGCTGATGTGCCCGAAGGTATTGCTTTGAGTGAGATACAAGCCGCATCGACTTCAACAGTCTCTGTGCATGGAATAGCTGCAACAAGAAATAACCTCCGTGCATTCATTGATTCACTAAACGGCAAAAATTATTTCAAGCACGTTGATTTACCTGTTTCTGGACTTGTAAAACAAACAAAGATTGATTTCTCGTTTGACCTTGTAAAGGCAGAATAACGAATATGCATAAAAAAACTAATCTATTCTTCATACTCGCCCTTATTTCAACCATTGTCTCAATTGTGGTATTTGTGACAATGATGTTTCGTGTTGTTGGTACTGAAGCGCGTATTGAAGAAATTTCCAATGATCTCCTTACGGTGAAACAACAAGAAGAACAGACTCTCGCGCTTCGAAATACTTCTTTGGCTCTACGAGATAAGACAGCTCGTATTGATAGCGCTTTCATCAGACAGGCAGACATTCCAGCTTTTATTGAGGGTTTAGAAAGTAAGGCAACCGTCTCAGGTATATCAAGCTCCACCTTCTCAATCGATAGCATCACATTTGATGAGCAGTCAAAAGATATTGTGCGTTCACTCAAGGTGAGGATGCAGGGTGCGGGAAACTGGTCCGAGACGCACGGGTTTGTTGAAAACGTTGAAAGCATACCCGTACTCTCGTCCATCAGGGGTGTTATGTTTTCACGTATTAATGATACAAAATTGACGGAACCACAATGGAGAGTTTTTGTTGATTTTGAAACCTTCATCATAGAATAAAGACCATGCCATTTAAATTATTTAAAAGAGACGGTTCTCAAAAAGGTGTAAGAAAAGATGTGGGCATTGGTTCAACACCAACTGTTGATTGGGGTGCAATTGTCTTAGTTGGACTCACCGTTCTTATTCTCTCTACAGTATTTTTTATTCAAAAATTTCTCACAGTAGATTCAATTGGGATCACCGAAGAGCAGGGGAGTATGATTGTAACTCGTGGAATTAACCTGGGACGTCTCGATCAAGCTCTAAAGATAATTGATAGTTTTGGGGCTCGTAAATAAAACCGCTAGAGAGCGGTTTTTTGTTTTGAATCACTTATTCCTTTTATAGGGGTGAGTGGTCACAGATAATTTTTTGCTAAAAATTTCTGCGACCCAGCCTCGCGCCGGTCGCGCTCCGGCCGGCACAAATTAAAAAACTGCTACTAGCAGTTTTTTTAATTTGTGCCCCCGCGTGGAATCGAACCACGATAACTGGCTTAGAAGTCCAGTGTTCTATCCGTTGAACTACGAGGGCAGGACATGAGGAATGTACCACATGAGTTACGTGGTGACCAATTCTTCAACCCGGTTTACTTCTTGAGGTATGCGAACCACTTTGAATCGAGTTCTTGGGCAAGGTCTACACCTTCTTGGTTCGCAAATGCGAGGAGATAACCAAACACGTCGGCCATTTCCTTTCCAAATTCCTTTTTTATTTCATCCTTACTCTTTCCTTTTTGGCGACCACGGTCGGTGAGCATAAGGTATGCCTGTAAACATTCACCCCACTCTTCGGTGAGTTTGAATGGGATGTAGTCATTATCCATTTTTACTTCAGGATATTGGACTTTGTACTCACGCATAACCTCGAGCACTTTTTCGGTGAGGGTTTTAATCTCGGTGTTCATGGGGATGATTATATCATTTAGAGAAGGGAAGGAGGGACTTGGTCACAGGCAACTCATCGGTGACTTATTTTTTGTGGCCACGGATAATTCTAGTTCCGCCGAACCAGAATTTCCTCGGCCCCGGCTCGCGGTTTGTTCTACTGAACAAACATCGCTCCGTCTCGCCCAAACTAAAAACCTGCAGCAGTGCAGGTTTCCTTTACGTTTGTGCGCCCTGAGGGACTTGAACCCCCGACCTTATCAGTGTAAATGATTTGCTCTACCAACTGAGCTAAGGGCGCATGTTTTTGACCGCGAAGGCAATAGTATACTGAAAGCTCTCTATTTTCAAGAGTCGTGTTTTGTTCTATGCTCGAGCGTATGAACAAGACCCCTTATGAATCCGTGACTGTTCTCTATGAAAGTGAAGACCTCCTTGCTTTAAACAAGCCTACGGGCCTTGTAATGCACAGTGATGGCCGTACTGTGGAACCCACTCTCACCGAATGGATAACCGAACATTACCCAAAACTAGCCACTGTGGGTGGTTCTATCGACCTTGATACTGAAGATGAAGTCTCTCGAGCGGGTATCGTCCACCGTCTCGACCGCGACACATCAGGGGTGGTGCTCGTCGCAAAGAACGAAGAGATGTTTAATTATCTACGCAACGAATTTAATGAACGCCGAGTTCGAAAGACCTACCGCGGCATTGCTTGGGGAACAATTAAAGATGAACTCGGTTCAATTGACCGAAAAATAGGCCGCTCGAGGAAACACGGTGTTATCTGGTCGGTCGCCTCTGGGGCAAAAGGGACTCTTCGGGATGCTGTTACCAAATGGCGTGTACTAAAGAGGGGGAATGGTTTCACCTATATGGAATTCTATCCACTCACTGGACGAACCCATCAAATCCGCGTTCATATGAAATCAATTGGTCACCCACTCGTCTCTGATAAACTCTATGGAGCACGAGAAGGGCAGGGGTTGGGCCTTCTTCGCACTGCGCTTCACGCCCTCTCTGTTTCAGTTGTGTTACCAAACGGTAAGGAATTGAAAGTTGAAGCGCCTCTCTCAAAAGATTTTGCCGATGCAGTCGCTTTAATGGATATAACACAGTAAACTAAAGAGGATTCTTGCTAATGGAACTCCTTTGTGTTAGATTGTCGCGTATCGCTTAAATACATTTTATCTATGGCAACCAGCGTAAAAATCAGTCCAATAGACACCGAAGCACGCAAGAAACTCAACATTCATGCGGGAGACAACATTCGTGTCTGGCAGAAAATCAAGGAAGGAGAAAAGGCCCGTCTTCAAGCATTTGAAGGACTCGTCCTTTCAACCAAGCATGGCGCAGAAGCCGGTGCTACCTTCACTGTTCGTAAAGTTATTGACGGTGTCGGCGTAGAACGTATCTTCCCCCTCTATTCACCAATCATTGATTCTGTTGAATTCGTTCGCAAATCAAAGGTCCGTCGCGCAAAGCTCTATTTCATCCGTGAGAAGGCTGCAAAAGAGATTAAGCGACAGATGAGCAAGACTCGTGCAGCAAAGGATCCATCAGAGACTATTGTTGTCGAAGCCGCTCCAAAGGTAGAGGAAAAGAAATAGCAAAGTTTAGAGCAAATCACCCGAAAGGGTGGTTTTTTCTTTGTAAAAAAGAGGAGCAAGAGGACTTGGCTATAGATAATCCTGAGGACTTTCTCCCTACGGGAGCAGTACTCACGGTTGGATTAAATATAAGGAGAGGACTTGGCCAGGAATAATCTATTCGCCGTCGCTCATAGATTTTCCCGGCCCGGACTCACGCTTCGCCTCTACTGAGGCTCAATGCGTTCCGTCTTTCAAGTCCTCTCCTGCGCTACGAAAATAAAAGTCGCCTGATGTTTTCACATCAGGCTCCTTTATTTTGTGCGCAGGAGAGGACTTGAACCTCCACGCCTTACGGCATACGCACCTCAAGCGTACGTGTATACCATTCCACCACCTGCGCATATATTTACCGACGAGGGTCATCATAGCCGAAAGCTTGTTTTTTTTCAACCGATATAAGCTTTTTGCTATACTAAGGGTATGTTATACACCAGAAAAGGGGATAAGGGACAGACGGGCACATTTGGTTGCGATCAGCGCATCTCAAAGAGTTCTGCAATTGCTGAAGCCCTGGGTTCCCTTGATGAAATTAATTCATTTCTCGGGTTGATTAAAGTTAATCCAAAATCTGGAACTTTTTCTATTACCGAAAGCACCTTTGAAAATATTATCCAAGGTGTGCAGGAAAATCTGTTCATTATCCAAGCTGAACTCGCTGGTGCAGATAAACACATAACACCAGAAAAAATAATCGAGATTGAAGGCTTGGTTGATAGTGCTGAAAAAGCCTTACCACCGATAAAATCTTTTTTTATTTCTGGTGGCACTGAATTGGCCACTTTATGTGATATTGCCCGCACTATTGCACGCAGGGCAGAACGCCGTGTGGTGGCCGTGTCGGAGGAAAACATCGTCATAGTAGGGGAATGCTCATTATCGTATTTAAACCGCCTCTCAAGCCTCCTCTATGCGCTCGCTAGACTTTCTAACCATAAGTCTGGTATAAATGAGCCTGCTCCGACTTATCGGTAGCGAGATATGGTGCCTATGGTGTAAAGGTTATCACTGGAGTTTGTGGAACTCTCGATTCGGGTTCGATTCCCGATAGGCACCCCTAAAACAAAAAATGCCCATAAGGGCGTTTTTTCGTCTAGGTTATGTTAAATGCTTCGCCCTTTAATTAATCGTATCAAGAGCATAATCACAGCAAC
>Ga0302296_1001546_pt1 | contig 16429 bp, 21 predicted proteins | sample III_Fen_N3_1_FD_194546 | JGI IMG/M metagenome (GOLD analysis project Ga0302296, IMG submission 194546) | Peat permafrost microbial communities from Stordalen Mire near Abisko, Sweden - III_Fen_N3_1 | ecosystem: Environmental > Terrestrial > Soil > Wetlands > Permafrost | place: Sweden: Abisko...
CTCCTTCTCATTCTTTGCACAAGTACTTTGATCGGGAGTAATAAAAAAAATGAGAATATGAAAAAATCAGAGAAACAACGGCTTGCTGTAGTTTGGACGAGTAGCGATCCGGAAGTAGCCGAAAAGGTTTGTTTTATGTATACACAAAATGCCAAACTCAAAGGATGGTTCGACGAAGTTGTTCTTGTGGTTTGGGGACCCTCGGCTAAACTACTATCCGAAAATAAAATCTTGCAGGAAAGGATCAAAAAGATGATCGCCGACGGAGTAAAAGTAGAAGCCTGTGTGGCCTGCGCAAATATGTACGGAGTTGCAGATCAGCTTACGGCTTTGGGAATAGAAGTAAAACCTATGGGACCAGTTTTGACAGTTTACCTTAAAGAAGACTGGAAAGTCCTGACCTTTTAGGACTTCCGCAATTCTTAAAATTAATAAAAGGCTGTCCCTTGGAAGAGACAGCCTTTATTCTGTTTGAAATTGTATTTTCGAAAAGTGATTTATAAAAACCTTCCTTTATTCTGCGATAACTTCGAATTCGAAATCAACAACCACATCGCGGTGAAATTTCACCTTCGCGGTATGTTTACCAACCTCTTTGATCGCATCTTCCTTAATAAGGATTTGCTTACGATCAACTTCGAAACCCTTTTCTTTTAGAGCTTCAGCTACCTGAATACTGTTAACAGAACCGAAAATTTTACCAGTTGTACTTGTTTTAGCACCGATGGTAATAACGATTGTTTTAAGTTTTTCAGCTAACAAAAGAGCCTGATCTTTCAACTTGGCCTCTTTATGGGCACGTTGTTTTTGGTTCTCGGCAAGCACCTTCTTTGCAGAAGGGGTGGCCAAAATTGCCATTCTCTGGGGAATCAAGTAATTACGACCATACCCGCTTTTTACAACTACATTGTCGTCTTTGCTACCCAGATTTGTTACATCTTGAAGAAGAATGATATCCATTTTTGTCTCTCCTAATTATTATTTCATCAAATCTGTTACATAAGGCAGCAACGCAATCATTCTTGAGCGTTTTACAGCCTGTGATACTTTACGCTGATACTTCAAAGAAGTACCCGTAAGTCGGCGTGGAAGGATTTTACCCTGTTCGTTAAGAAATTTTTTCAGGAACTCAGGATCCTTGTAATCAACATACCGGATTCCGTTTTTCTTGAAACGGCAATACTTTTTCTTTTTTACCTCAACCGATGGTGGTGTGAGATATCTGATTTCACTTGAATTTGTGGTCATGACTTAGTTCTCCTTTTGAGTTTTTGCATTTACCTTCTTTTGTCTCTTCTCGCTGTAAGCAGCGGCGAATTTATCCAGTTTCACTGTAATGAAACGGATGATACGCTCGTCACGACGGAACTCTGTTTCAAGTTTGCCAATGTAAGCCGGATCAGCCTTGAATTCGAACAGATGATAAAATCCTGTCGATTTCTTTTGAATGGGGTAGGCCAATTTCTTTAGACCCCAATGTTCTTCATGGATTAGTTCACTGCCACTTGCAATGATCAGATCCTTGAACTTTCCTACCGCTTCCTTTATCTGAGCCTCAGATAAAACGGGAGTAGCAATGAAAACGGTTTCGTACTGGTTCAACATACTTGTAAGATTTATATTAAACAATTATACTCTATAAATGAGTGGCGCAAAAGTAGTAACATTTTATTTGATTACAAACACATATGACCTTAAAAGTTGCAACTATCTTAAGGTAAATTGACATTAGTTGAATATAGGTCTATTTACTATGGAGATTTTGGCGACAGAAAAGGGTAATCTGCCGCCAAAAAGTGATGATCAATTCGGAATCAGTTTCAATATCCAGATTTACCTTCTTTTTTCTTGATCCCCATTCCGGACAATTCAGAATTCTGTCTTCAGTCTCCTTCTTATTGCCTTCTTGCCAAAATGCAAAAGAGCCGACCCCATTGGTCAGCTCTTTTGATTGTCTAGTTAGAAACAAAATGTAGTCTTAGTAAAAGTCCGATAATCACTAAATGTTCTTCATTTAAGCGAGTGCTAAATTAGATGTTTTTATTAAAAAATGTTAATGGATGTTAGGGCACATTAACAAAAGGTTAAAAAATTGGCCTCCGAGACGCTATTATTCCCTTGATATTTAAAAGATTGGAATGATGAAAATAAAAACATGTTATACAGCATATTTTTATTTTCGTCTTTGGCAGGGGTAAAATATTAAGAGAAACGAGGAAGATTTTCACCAAACGTATTGATTAATAGATATCTGCGATCCGAAGAAATTTTTTGCAAATATTTGGGATGAAAGCTCTCATTTTTTTTTGTGGAAAATTGTTTGTTGCTGATTAAAATTAGGAATTATGAAACACAATTTACCTTACTTTGTGATTAGTAAACTAAATCGTTAAAAATGAAGGCGATCAGAAAAATGGAACCGGCTCGTGGACTTTGGCTTGAAGATATTCCAGTACCACAACCAGGTGTCAATGAAGTTCTTATTAAGATATCGAAATCTGCGATCTGTGGAACAGACCTCCACATTTATAAGTGGGATGCTTGGGCACAGAAGACAATTAAAACACCGATGACGATCGGACACGAATATGTAGGCACTGTCGTTGAAATTGGTAAGGAAGTTACAAAAATCCAACTTGGTGAACGCGTAACCGTCGAAGGACACATCGCATGTGGCTTCTGCCGCAACTGCCGGCGAGGTCGGCGTCATATCTGCGACCATACAGTTGGAATCGGTGTCAACCGCGATGGAGGATTTGCAGAATATGTTTGTGTTCCTGCAGAAAATGTACTGCTGATTGATAAAAGGATCCCCGATGAGATCGTTTCAATCATGGATCCATTCGGAAATGCCACCCATACTGCCCTCTCCTTTCCGTTAATCGGAGAAGATGTTTTAGTAACCGGGGCTGGAGGACCAATCGGTTGTATGGCGATTGCAATCTGCAAGTTTGTAGGCGCTCGTAATGTCGTTGGTTCGGAAGTAAGTCCTTATCGTCGCGATCTTGCCCGCAAAATGGGAGCAACTCTTGTAGTCGATCCAATGAAAGATGATATTGCCTCTGCGATGAAACAGGTGGGAATGGTTGCAGGATTCGACATCGGACTCGAAGTATCAGGTTCACCTGTTGCCTTCGATTCAATGATTAAGCACATGTATAATGGTGGCAAAATTTCGCTACTCGGTATTTTGCCCGACACAACCCTGATAGAATGGGATAAAGTAATCTTTAAGGGTTTAACATTGAAGGGAATATACGGTCGTGAAATGTACGAAACATGGTACAAGATGGAGAAAATGCTCCTTTCGGGACTCGATATTTCACCTGTAATAACACACAGGTTTCATTACACCGAATTCCAGAAAGCTTTTGATATTATGGAAGAGGGAAATTGCGGAAAAATCATTCTGGATTGGGAAAATTAAAAAAAGCTTAGTATCGCATTGGTCTGCAACTCAATTTTACTACATTTGCCGACCATAAAAGCCACTTTAGCTCAGTTGGTAGAGCAGCTCATTCGTAATGAGCAGGTCGAGGGTTCGAGTCCCTTTAGTGGCTCATTTAAAGCATTAATCAATTGATATTCAAGTATTATTTTTAACGGGGGCTAAGTAGGGGGCTAAATTTAAATATTTAGCCCCCTACTTTTTTAAATTGAGTCCCTTGGTTTTAATCAAAAACATTTTCAGTTCATCTTTGAAATCCGACATCTGTTTCTATTTTTGGTATAAAATTAAAAAAGGGAACCCCTCCCCTTCTTTTAATTTACCAAGCATAAGGATTACCCGTTCCATTATAGACATTTTCATCAGCAGTACTTGAGAGAAACTGACGGTAAGGTGCATCACCACAACGTATGCAATACACTTCACATGACGATGGCTAGTAATAAATGTCGCTCCCTTCTTAATTTTGGTATTGCATTTGGAGCAATTGGATGAGAATTTGGCAGTAATCTGCCGTGGATCATTTGAGTATTGTGACATCGTTTTTATACCACTGCCCTTCTATGTTGTAATCCAAATTTTCCAGAGCTTTTTTTTCACAATTTTTGTTTTAATTGTAACTTTACAATTGTAAAGCCTAAGAGGAAACAGGCTCTGCTGGGGAGCAACCTGCTAGCAATAAGCTTTATGGATGAACTGCATCCGGGAAGGGCTTTAAATGCCCTTCTTTTTCATATGGATGCAAGAATCCCACTATGGCTTAGAAAACCACATTGTATTGTCACAAATAAAATTCCTATAAAAACATCCTTCTATCAACAGACCCAACAAAAAATTGGGCTGCATTGTCCCACTTCATTTTTTATAGTTAATGGGCTGCAGCCTTGGGATAGCAATTTCAATTTTGAATTGCAGGGCATGAGTAGTAGTCCCACTACTGAAAAATTCTTATAGTGAAAGTTATTTAAGCATTGATAATCTGTAGGATTGTTTTGTTTTTAAAACAAAACTTATCCTATTAAGTAATTTTTTTGCAATTCTAACAATGGCCTTGTTTGGTTCCATTCTTTTACAGTATTCATGGTAGGCTTTTGTTAATGCAGGATCAATTCTTGCAGCTATCCATGAGCTTTCGATAATAGCACTTCGCAGAGTCCCGTGTCCCCTTGGTGTAATTTCTCCAACCTTCTCCTCTTCTCCACTCGACCTTGTTGACGGCACCATCCCAACAAAACTGTGAAAATGATCAGTGTTGCCAAAGCGTGTAATTGTCTCAATTTCAGTTAATATAATCATTGCCGTTAATAGACCAATACCAGGGACACTTCGTAATAGCCTTTCTTGTTCTTGATATGCTACCGTTTGTGACAATTCTTTTATACTCCTTGTGACATTCAATATTGTACTCCGTAATTTTTTACCTTCGGATACTAAAATTGACAAGGTCAATTTAGAACTATCCTCCTTCATTTCTATTCCTTCAAGCCAATCAACAAATCGTTTTGACCAATGAGTTTTGGAGTTTTCAAAGGAAGGAGGGTATTTAATACCATGAAAGTATAAAAACGACTTGATTCTATTTTTATTTCTCGTCAAGTCTTTTACCAACAATCCTCTGGCGCGTATAAGATATCGATCTTCCAGCGTTTTTGCAGAATGCACATAAATTGGAACAAGATCTCCGCTTCTTAATGCCTTGGCTATTTTACGACTGTCACGCTTATCATCTTTTTGTACCTTTTCTTTGTTGGTTGTAGGAATATCTGCCGGATTTACCACAATAGAATGAATCCCAAGGTTAACCAGACTATTATGAATCCAGTAGCCACTGAACCCAGCTTCATAGGCTGAATGATATACTCCACCAGGAAAGTTTTTCTTCAAATATTGATGAAGAATCAGCGGTTCAGGAGGTTGCGAGAATGTCTTGTGTATGAGTTCATCCGTCATAATGGTTACCTTCCAACTTTTTAAATGGACATCAAATCCAACATAAATGTTTTGACCATCAAAATCTAATGTATTACTTTGTATTTGCATAAATTTCAGAGTTTTATTGTTATTGTCGTCAACTCTAAACTAATAAATTCTCTGGAATTTATGCTTTTACAAACATAGGGCCTTAGGACTTATTTTAGCAACTGGCACGCCGGTTAAATTTTTGCGTGCCGATCATTGAGCTGCCACGGATAAGGTCAACGGGGTGCATGTCAGTTTGTCACCCTGCCCGAAGGGTAGATTTATTCCGGCAAACTGAACGCATCCGAAGGATTCCGGCGCGCCGGAACCCCTTTACCGTTCCGTGGAGCGAAATAATTTTGTGGAAATTTGAGGGGAGTGCAAACAATTCAATCAAATAAATACAAATATTTTTTCAAAATACTAATCGATTAGGTATTACAAAACAGTGTGTTATCCGAAAAGATAAGTCAATAAAACAAATTATTTGAAGGTTTCACAATTAGGAAGATTTGAAGATAAATGATCCGGAGATTCAGAAAAATGTTTATTGTAAATTATTGGCGATTTTGTTACTTTTAGAGTGGATTTGTCGGCGGATTACTTATGTATTGAAATACGCTAAACCAGTATTTTTTCCTCCAGCTACATATATCCATTTAGAAATTAAGGTAAAAACCAATTTTAAATATATTTATATGGCAAAAATTGTTGTTTTGGGCGCAGGTATCTCAGGGCACACTGCTGCTGCCTTTCTAAAGAAAAAACTGGGGCGGGTTCATGAAGTTGTTGTTGTAAGTCCTGGTGCATATTACCAGTGGATCCCTTCAAATATCTGGGTTGGGGTCGGGAAAATGACCATCGACCAAGTGCGGTTTAAACTTCAGCCGGTTTACGATCGGTGGAAAATTGACTTCCGGCAAGCGAAAGCCACTGCTGTTTTTCCTGAAGGCGATCAGGCGATGGATAGACCTTATATTTCCATCGAGTACACGGGTGAAGCCCGGCGAGGCGAAACGGACAAAATAGATTACGATTACCTCGTAAATGCTACAGGCCCAAAACTAAACTTTGAAGCTACGGAAGGATTGGGTCCCAATAAATTCACCCATTCTGTTTGCTCATGTGATCATGCAGTGGCTACCTGGGGAGCTCTTCAGACCTGCATGTTAAGAATGGAGGAAGGAGAAAAACTTCGTTTTCTGATTGGTACCGGGCATCCTACTGCTACCTGCCAGGGTGCAGCTTTTGAATATGCGCTCAATGTTGCATATGAGATAAAATCGCGCGGATTGCTCCACATGGCCGAGATTACATGGATATCGAATGAATATGAGTTGGGCGATTTTGGTATGGGTGGCGCGTTTATTAAAAGGGGCGGTTATGTCACTCCAACAAAAGTCTTCAGTGAATCGATTTTTGCAGAATATGGCATTCGCTGGATAAAACGTGCCGGCGTATCAAAAATAGAGGAAGGACTTGCACATTACGAGACCCTTGACGGACAGATGCATACGCAGCCATTCGATTTTGCCATGCTCATTCCGGCTTTTGCCGGCGTTGGATTAAAGGCCTTCGATAAAGTGGGTGAAGATATTACCGCAAAGCTCTTTGCACCAAGTGGCTTTATGAAAGTGGATGCCGATTATTCGGGAAAAGCATTCGAAGATTGGTCTGTTGACGATTGGCCGTCGGTTTACCAGAATCCCGCATTCGCAAATATTTTTGCTACCGGTATTGCTTTTGCTCCTCCTCATCAGATTTCAAAACCTATAAAAAGCCCTAACGGTACGCTTATTACACCAGCACCACCGCGTACTGGTATGCCTTCGGGAGTTATTGGTAAAATTGTGGCGCTGAATATAGTAGATCAGATACTCACCGGTCGTACTGTATTTAAGCACAGAGCTTCGATGGGAAAGATGGGGGCGGCATGTGTCGTTTCAGCCGGTTTTAGTTTGTTAAAAGGAAATGCCGCTACAATGACTGTTTTTCCAATCGTGCCCGACTGGCAGAAGTTTCCCGAATGGGGGCGTGATCTTAACTACACGATGGGTGAAGCTGGTCTGGCTGGTCATTGGATCAAATTGTTTCTTCACTACATGTTTATTCATAAAGCAAAAGGGTATCCCTTCTGGTGGCTTTTACCTGAATAAAGCATTGATTTACAATAATTAATAAAAGATAATGTAATGGCAAAAAATATAGTTCGCGGATATTACGATGAATCCTACCCTCCAATACCAACTGGCGCAACGCGTTTTTGGCGTCGTAACCTGCTTTGGCAGGCCTGGCGTTTCATTGTTCTCAATCTTAAAATTATGCGTATAATCGTTGGTGGACATTCTTAGATTCTCATATCGAAATCTAAAAAAAATTGCCGGTTGATGAAGCAATTGAAATGTAAATGAAAAGAGAAATCACATAAACGCTTGAAATCAATGAATTTCAGGCGTTTTGTTTTTATTTTCAACCTGAATTTTACCATATTTCTCGGATACATCTGGTAAGTTGTGAATTCGCGATAGTTTTAAAAGCAATATTTTGAACATTTGTTCTATTTAATTTACTTTGTGAACATTTGTTCATTATTTTCGCAGCGAATTGTAAGATATGGGACGTACAAAAAAAGACAGGAGAATTCAAATGGCACCCACTTTTAGTGGATTTAAACCACAAGGTGTTCAATGTAAAATCGGAGAAGATGTTTATATTAATTTTGAGGAATATGAAGCGATCAACTTATGCGATTATGAATTGTTAACCCAAGCAGAGGCGGCAAAGTTGATGAATGTTTCGAGGCCTACATTTACAAGGATATACGAAAGTGTCCGCCGGAAAATAGCAAAAGCTTTTATAGAGTGCAGTTCCATCAATTTTGAAGGTGGAAATGTCACTTTTGCTAACTGGTATAAATGCGAACATTGTAAAATAACATTTACCCTTCCTGAAAATGCTGACAAGTACTGCCCATTTTGTAAAACACAAGTATTAATCGAAAATCACTAATATCATGATTATTGCTATTGCAGCTGACGAAAACAATCTAAATGCATTTGTCGATCCTCATTTTGGCAGATGTGAGTGGTATTACTTATTCGATTTAGAAAACTTAAAAGGTTTATTTATTGAAAACCCTGCAAAAAACAATCATGAAAAAGCAGGATGCGATGCTGCAGAATTATTGCTTGGTGAAAATATCAGAATGGCCATTGCAGGGCGTTTTGGCTCAAAAGTCGTCGATGTATTCAGAAGAAACAATATCCAAATGGTTATCCCCGAATCACAACAAACATTATCAGAAATTATAAACCAATTAAAGTAGTATAAAATGAAAATAGCTGTCCCTACAAGAGGAAAGGTAGTTGACGATCATTTCGGACATTGCGAAGCTTACACCGTTTTTAATATCGACGAAAACAAAAAGATTATCAGTTCGGAAATATTGCCCTCACCCCAGGGTTGTGGTTGCAAAAGCAATATTGCAAGTGTTCTGAAGGAAATGAATGTAAGTGTAATGCTTGCAGGGAATATGGGAAATGGAGCACTAAACGTGCTTCAAATTCAGGGAATTGAAGTTTATCGTGGTTGTTCAGATGATGTTCGTCAGGTAACTGAAGCATTTTTGCTAGGAAAAATAGGCGATTCAGGCGAGAGTTGCCATCACCACGAAGTTCATGGAGAAGCGCACCAATGTAATCATTAATAAGATGGAAGAAAAAAACAACAAAAATTTGTACGATAGTCGTTCGATAGAAATCATGCAGACTGCTGAAGATGCCTATGTCCGTGGATCAAATCGGGTACAGGAAATTAAAAACTTTGCCCGTAAAGCCGGAATCAAACGAATTGGTATTGCCCACTGTGTGACATTCCCAGAAGAAGCTGAAACGGTGAAACAATTTCTGTCGGATGAGTTTGAAGTCTATACTGTTGATTGCAAATGCGGACATATTACCAAACACGATATGCTTGGATGCGAAGGTAAAAGCATTATGTGCAACCCTGCCGGACAAGCTGAATATCTGGATGAAAATAAAGCAGAGCTCAATATTTCAATGGGCTTATGCGTAGGTCATGATATGGTTTTTAACCAGAAATCAGCCTCACCTGTCTCTACCTTAATCGTTAAAGATCGTACGAACAATAACAACCCAATTGAAACAATAAACAATTTGAAATTTTAAATTACTGAAGTTTCGCATTAGAAATTAGGTTCAAAAAAATATTGGTTTTAGGAGAAAAAAGTAGCATGGAAATTTGCATATATTACTGAAATTCAGTAATATTAAGTCGTCAAACAAAAGCAATATGACCATGCTACGAAGTAAAGATACAACAAACATTTCTGAACTTAATAGCTTTTTCACTTCAAGTGAAAAAGTATGTCAAACAATTCTGTGGATTATTCGTTCTTTGAAGCTTGACAGCAAACAATTGAGACCTTCTGACGAAGATCGCTTAATTTATTCTTCAGGCAATGTTTTGACATTGCTCCTACTTTTTCCTCTTTTTCAACTATCCAATGTAAGATCGTATAGCCAAAGTGTCTTGTCAAAATTGTTTAAAGGTGGCAAAGATGTTTTCTACCGTTTTAAAAAAAATGAAATGATCGATTGGAGGGCATTGCATTATCAGTTTAACTCGCAATTGATAGGAATAGCAACAACCTCTGCCGAAGAATCAACGGGTTATAAATGCTTGATTGCTGATGATACCGATTTACCCAAAACAGGTTGGAGCATTGAATTAATAGGCAGAATCTGGTCTCATGTCACCAACAGTAGTAAGCTTGGATTTAAAGGATTATTCCTTGGATACCATGATGGGAAGAGTTTTTTCGGAATAGATTTCTCCCTGCATGGAGAAAAGGGAAAAAACGAAAAGAAACCTTATGGATTAACTCCAAAACAGACAAAAGACAGGTTTTCAAAAAAAAGAAGCATTTATTCAGCAGGCAGTGCACGAAAAGCAGAGTACTTTGAAAAGAAAACCGATAAATTGTTACTGATGATTCGCAATGCAATTTCAAAAGGGATTCGTTTTGATTATCTGCTGGTTGACAGTTGGTTTGTAAGCGATGTGTTGATATCATTCATACTAAAACGTAGAATAAAATGTCACTTGCTGGGCATGGCAAAAATGGGCAATGCCAAGTATGATTTTAAGTGTCAATCCTATACTGCAAAGGAGCTTGTGGAAAAACAGAAACGAAATAAGAAAACCAAACGTTCCAGAAAACTTAATGTCTGGTATAGCTTTGCTGATGTGCACTATAAAGGGAATTATATTCGGCTGTTTTTTTGCAAAACTACACATCGGGGTAATTGGAATGTTCTACTGACAACGAATAACGATTTGGAATTTGAAGAAGCTTATCGGATTTACAGTATCCGCTGGACTGTAGAAGTTTTTTTTAAGGAAACCAAAAGTTATTTGAGACTTGGTAAAAGCCAATCACAGGATTTTGATGCGCAAATAGCAGACACAACAATCAGTATGTTACAATATAATATCCTGTCACTGGCCAAACGACTGTTAGACTATGAGAGCCTGGGTGAACTGTTTAAACAAGCAGGTGCAGAGACATTAGAATTAACAATTGCAGAAAAAATATGGGGCTACCTTTTAGAACTTCTCACATTGATTGCCGATATTTTCGACATAGATATGGAACAAATATTGGATAAAATAGCTGATGATAATCAGTCTATTACAAAAATCATCAAAATGAATGCCCTATTAAATGCTGCGTAAAGGCTGATGCGAAACTTAAATAAATTATGTCCAGTTTTGATGCGCGTGCCCATGAATGGGACAAAGATAAAATGCATATGGAACGTTCTGTTGCCATTGCGGCTGAACTTGAAAAGATGATACCACTTAACCACTCTATGAAAGCCCTTGAATATGGAGCAGGAACTGGTATTCTGAGCTTTTTGCTAAAGGATCGTTTCTCTGAAATTACCCTGATGGATAATTCACAGGAAATGATTAAGGTTTGTGTTGAAAAGACTGAATATCACAAAACCAAGCACATCGTTCCGATTTGGTTCGACCTTGAGCACAAGAATTTTGATGGCCGATTTGACATTATCTACAATCAAATGGTTTTACACCATGTAAATGATTTTGAAGGCATTATCAATACGTTTTATTCTTTGCTTAATACTGGCGGATATCTGGCCATTGCCGACCTATATACTGAAGATGGCTCGTTTCATGGACCTGATGTAAAAGTACATTTTGGCTTTGATCCCGACAAACTAACGGAAATCCTTAAAAAGGCAGGGTTTAAAAATATCGAACACAAAACTTGTTTCGAAGTAAACCGTGAATCAGGCAAAAAATTTCCTGTATTCTTATTGGTTGGTGAAAAATGAGTTAATCAGTCAAATGGAATCAGCTATTTTAGAATGCAAACAATGCAAATGGCACGGTCAATCAGATGAATTGAATTGAGATACCATTGAAACCTGTATGGGAAATGATCAAATTGAAGTTTGTCCCAGGTGTGGAAGTATGAAAGTTTTTCCGGAATGAAAATAGTGATTATTGATCACATTATCAGATCAACCCTTATCGCTGATCTGCTGTAGTAACGGCTCATTTGTTATTGAAATTTTTCTCCCCTTGATTTCGATGATTTTCTCGCTGTGAAAATCAGTAAGAATGCGGCTTGTGCCTTCTCGTGTAATCCCTGTTAAATCAGCTAAATCCTGTCGTGATATTGGAAGTTCGAATATATTTGATCTATAAATTTCGTGAGCGAAAAAAAGTATAGCATCGGCAATTCTTCCAATGTTTTGTTTTTGGGCATTATTTAGGCAATGGTGTAAATTCTGAAGCTCTCCCCGGCTCATATCAAGAATAATTTGCAGGGCAAAATCTCCATTGCTGTAAATAAACTGTTTAAAAACATTCACATCTATAAAACATACCGAAGTATCTTCGATTGCAGTGGCTGAAAAATGGTTGATCTTGGCGCCGAAAGAACTCGGGAGGCATAAATAGGTCGGAGCTTTGACAATTTTCATGATCCTCTCTTTGGTCGGCCCCTTAATATGGATTTTTACCAACCCGGTCTTAATATAAACAACATTTGTAGATAGTGCATCCTGCCTGACAATATTGTCACCATTCAAAAAAACAACCTGCGCACAATTATTCTCCAGAATGCTTAGCTCATTATTCTTCAGCGTAAGGGTAGCAGCTGATTTTAGCGTACAAAATTTACAGGATACCTTCTCCATATTTTGTTTTTCAAGATGTAAAAGTATCAAATTTGTGCATTATATCACATTTTGAATTGCTAATCCTCACATCAAAATCCGGACTCTCCTTTTGATTTAATTCTACTTTTGGAACATTAAATGCAAATATTTAAATAAGTATATAATATCATGTCAAACGAAATTGAAGCCCAGGTTGCCGAACTTGAAAAAAAAATAAAACTACTTCAAAAGAGTCAGCCGAAAGACCAGATATCAATCATATCCTTTTCGGGCGATTTAGATAAAATGCTTGCAGCTATGATTATTGCAACTGGCGCGAGGGCAATGGATACCGAAGTTAAAATGTTCTTTACTTTTTGGGCGACAGCGATGCTTCGCGATCCAAAGAAGATAGGCAAAGGCAAAGATTTCATGTCGAAGATGTTTGGATTCATGCTGCCCAAAGGTAGTTCCAAACTTAAACTGTCGAAAATGAATATGTGCGGTATGGGAACTGCAATGCTTAAAGTACTAATGAAGAAAAAAAGGGTGTCATCACTCGAAGAGCTATTGGCCATAGCTGGCGAATTGGGCGTCGAAATTAACGTATGCGAGATGAGCATGGATCTCATGGGTTTCAAACGCGAAGAAATGCTTGATTACCCAAATCTTAAATATGTCGGAGTGGGTAGTTACCTCGCCGATGCAGATGAAAGTCGTATTCAACTATTTATCTAATTTTCAAATTATTTTATTCTCAAATATCCAGTAAAAAATATCATGACAACAGAAGAATTAAAAAACATTAAAGCAGATTTCGTAGTTGATGCAAGAGGAACAGCTTGTCCGGGACCACTTTTAGCCGCTAAAAAAGCCATTGGCGAAATTGAATCAGGTGAAATTATGGAAATTTTGTCAGCGGATGAAGGTACGAAACATGATATACCTCGCTGGTGTGATAAAGTAGGACATGAATATCTTGGCTTCGCTGATCTGGATAGCTATACCCGCCTGTTCCTGAAAAAAGCTTAAGTGTAATTCAAATTCATATTTCATTGGCCGGAATTTTTTGATTGAAATTCCGGCCAATGGGTTTTTCACGCAAAATATTTGGAACATTTATAGTTCGAATAATAAATTAAGTTCATGAAAAACACTTGTTTATAATAATTTATATCTCAAATTTATCAACAATTAAATTGTATGTCAGACGAAACTTTTAAACCCAAAATACTGGTTTTTTCTACCGACAAAATATCTGATCCCGGAATTGATCAAGCTGGTCTGCGGAAAATACATTATTCCCCATCGGTCTATGTAATCAGTTTGCCTTGTTCGTCGGGGGTTAAGCCAAGATGGATATTGCATGCGCTGGAAAAAGGGTTCGACGGTGTTTTTATCGCCGCCGATGGTCACGAATGTTCATACAGTTCTAAATGTGCCGACCATACTAATCAGATAATCCTTGATTCCCAGGCGTTAATGTCAGAAAAAGGAATCAGTCCCAAACGTATAAGAATGGCCGCACTTTGCTCAGTTTGTGCCGAACCATTTGCAAACCACATGGAAAATTTCAGTAAGATTCTGGTTGGCCTTGAAGATACAAATGCACGATAAGTGTGGAATTTAAATAAGAAAATAACAATGAACCAAAAGAATACTGATTTTGATGCCTTGATCATTGGAGGTGGAATTGCGGGTCAGGAAGCCGCTTTAAGCCTTGCCGACATGGATCATAAAGTGTTGCTTGTTGAGAAAGGTCTGTCCATTGGTGGTAAAATGATTCAGTTAAGCAAGGTTTTTCCGACACTTGACTGTGCCGCCTGCATCACCACACCCAAAATGTCGGAAACTGCTCGTCATCCGAATATCACCCTGATGTTGAACAGCGAAATTGAAAGTATTAACAAAGAAGGTGATGACTTTCAGGTTAATATACTTAAAAAACCGCGATATGTCATTCAGGAAAACTGCACCGGTTGCCAGGAATGTGAAGTCGTTTGTCCTGAAGTAAGGTTGGATGAATATAACTGCAATCTGGCAGGCCGGAAAGTTGCTTATATTCCTTTCACACTCGCCAATCCAAGAATTGCGACAATTGACCGGCAAGACACTTCGGCACCTTGTATCAATGAATGTCCGGGTGGCGTAAAAGCCTATGGATATATTTCGTTGGCAAGAAACGGTCAATTCGAAGAAGCCATGAAATTGCACCTCGAAGACATTCCATTCCCCGGAAGTTTGGGACGTGCCTGTTATTCACCCTGTCAGAATGCATGTACAAGGGCCGGATTGGAGTCTTCCGTTGATATTCGTAAGATCAAGCGCTATTTTGCTGATTATTATTACGAAAAGTATCCGGTTGCACCAGCAGTAGAAATTAAAAACAAATCGGGTAAAAAGATCGCTGTGATCGGTTCGGGTCCTGCCGGATTAACCGCAGCTTATCATTTGGCTTTAAAAGGCCATACCGTTAAAATATTTGAAGCAGCTCCCGAAGCAGGTGGTATGCTTAAGCTCGCTCTTCCCGAATACAGGGCACCTAAAAATATCGTTGACCGCGATGTTCAAAACGTTACCGTTTTGGGCGTTGAAATTGAATGCAATAAAAGGATTGAAAATCTGAATGCACTGAAAGAACAAGGTTATGATATTGTTTTTGTTTCTGTTGGAACGCACGATACAGTTAGTCTTGGAGTTGAAGGCTCAAATCTGAAAGGGATTGTTTCCTGTCTTGATTTCTTACGCGAATCCAATATTGGCAAAAAAGAAAATCTCACAGGTAAAAGAGTGATGATTATTGGTGGCGGAAATACGGCTATTGATGCTGCCCGTACTTCTGTTCGTCTGGGAGCGGAAAAGGTAACGGTGGTTTATCGTCGTAGCCGTGAAGAAATGCCTTGTTTTGCTCCTGAAATAAAAGAAGCTGAAGAAGAAGGAGTTGAAATTCTTCTGCTTCGTAATCCGGTGAAATTTTTCGGAGAAAATGGCAAACTGAAACAAGTTCAGCTGGTAAAAATGAAGCTCGGAGATGCTGACGAAAGCGGCAGACGAAAATCTGTTACTGTTGCAGGTTCTGAATATATTGCTGATGTTGATTATGTGATTGAAGCCATCGGATTGAAAGCATCCACTTCCCCTTTTGCCCAAGAAATTGAGTTGAATAAAAACGGAACGATCAAAGTGAACGCAAAAACTTTGCAAACCTCTGTACCATTTATTTTTGCAGGTGGCGACACAGTTACCGGAGCAACAACACTTATCGAAGCTGCCGGGCAAGGTAAAAAGGCGGCTTTTTATATCGACAAGTTGCTCAGTAATCTGAATATGAAAGATTATGAGTCGGGCGATAAATTGCCTGCTGTTGATAAAACCAAAGTGTTGAAAAAATACAATGGGAAAATGATGCCGGCTATCGTAAATGGTTGTATCCCTGTATCCGAAAGGATTAAAACATTCGATGAAGTTGAATTCACTTATACGGCAGAAGAATTAAAAGCCAGTACTGATCGATGCCTTGATTGCAGCAACTGCCGTGAATGTCATCAATGCATATCTATTTGCCCTGCAAATGCCATTGATTTTTCACAGAAGAAACAAACCGTTAAAACTTCAGTCAAATCGGTGGTAGTAACTACCGGATATAAATTGTTCCCTCCTGAAGGTAAGCCGGAGTATGGTTATTCGAAATATGCCAATGTGATTGACTCTATGCAAATGGACCGATTGATCGCACCGACAAGACCTTATAACAATGTGTTGAGACCAGGTGATGGCAAAACGCCGGACAATATCGCCTATGTTTTGT
>Ga0302296_1001549_pt1 | contig 16408 bp, 8 predicted proteins | sample III_Fen_N3_1_FD_194546 | JGI IMG/M metagenome (GOLD analysis project Ga0302296, IMG submission 194546) | Peat permafrost microbial communities from Stordalen Mire near Abisko, Sweden - III_Fen_N3_1 | ecosystem: Environmental > Terrestrial > Soil > Wetlands > Permafrost | place: Sweden: Abisko...
TTATCTTCTGGAGAATAAGGCTGTTACGCAGTCAAAGGGGAAAGCTGGAGAAACTGGTAGATGAGCGGACAACAGAAATTCAAAGCAAGAATGAGATGCTGAAAGATTTGAATTCGACCAAGGACAAGCTCTTTTCGGTCATTTCACACGATCTGCGCAGTCCGTTTAATGCCATTCTTGGGTTTGAGAATTTACTGGTCAATAATTACGATGATTTTAGTGAACCTGAGCGAAAAGACATCATCCGTCAGGTGCATAAGACCACCAACCAGGTATACAGCCTGGTAGAGAACCTTCTGAATTGGGCAAAGATTCAGAACAGCAGTATACAGCATCATCCGATCACGTTTAACCTGAAGGAAGTCATCAGCGATATTTCAGAACTATACCAGAACATTGCCCTGGAAAAAGGAATCACTATTGACTATCAGATCCCGGTGGGAATTTTCCCATTTGCGGATATTCAGCTCATGGAAACGATCCTGCGGAACCTGATCAACAATGCCATCAAGTTCACCCCCTCTGGCGGATTGATCGTGGTTAGGGCCGAGCAAAAGCACAATATCATCAAGATCTCAGTCACCGATACTGGCATTGGGATGACCAGGGAACAGATGGACGGACTGTTTAACTTCGAAACGACCCAGACCAAGAACGGCACCAACGGCGAAAAAGGTTCAGGATTAGGTCTGGTTTTGTGTAAGGAGTTTGTGGAGAAAAACGGGGGAACCATTACCGTTGAGAGCCAGCCCGAAAAAGGAAGCACCTTTAGCTTTACCATGCCTGCAGGACGGAAAACTGAGACTAAGCCACTCCATTAAAAAATAATTCAGGTATCTTTACACCTGAACCATATCCATAATATTATGCCATTCTCGTCGTTCAATCTATCGCCATTTCTATTAAAAATATTGGCTTCCCAGGATTACTCACAGCCCTACCCCATTCAAAAAGAGGCTATACCAGCCATTCTGGACCGCAAAGACGTGTTGGGCATCGCTCAGACCGGTTCGGGGAAAACGGCCAGCTATGTGTTGCCCCTTTTAACGAATCTGCAGGGTCAGGGGGCAGCAAAAAACAGGCATGCACGCGTTTTGGTTCTGGTTCCAACGCGCGAACTGGCAATACAGGTCAGGGAAGTCTTTATCCTGTTTGGTTCTGCGCTTCCTGTGCCGGTTAAAACACTGGCAGTTTTCGGGGGAGTCTCCATCAATCCACAGATGATCGGCTTACAAGGAGTTCAAGTCCTGGTGGCCACTCCCGGGAGATTGCTTGAACTGGTCGATTCGAACGCGGTTCACTTATCCGAAATTGACACCCTGGTGCTGGACGAAGCGGATAAAATGCTCAACCTGGGTTTCCGTGAGGAGATGAAACGCATCTTTGCGCTGTTGCCGCAAAAGCGTCAAAACCTGCTTTTCTCGGCTACGCTGAGTAAGGACCTTGACGATATCAACCAGATTATCCTGCATAATCCTGTAGTTATAAAGATTGAACCGGAACAGGAGAGACTGGACCTGATAGAACAGACGGGCTATTTTGTCACTCTGGAGAAAAAAGGTCCGTTGTTACGCTATATTATAAAGAAGAATGACCTGAAGCAGGTATTGGTTTTCACCTCATCCACCTTCCAGGCTGATAATGTGGCAGATAAACTCTGCAAAAACGGGATTGACGCCATGGCAATTCATAGCAAGAAAAGCCAGGGAGCCAGGAATGAGGCCCTGCGCGAATTTAAGTCAGGAGAACTACGGGTACTGGTTACCACTGATCTGCTGTCGCGCGGTATCGACATTGAATACCTTCCCTGTGTGATCAATTACGAGTTGCCCCGATCACCAAAAGATTATATCCATCGCATCGGAAGAACAGGACGGGCGGAAAATCCCGGAGAAGCCATTTCGCTTGTAACTCCCGAAGACCAGCATCACTTTCGGATCATTCAGAAAAAAATGGGCAAATGGGTGACCATGATCGACAGTGAAAATATTGAGTTAAAGGGGTACTGAAAGATAAAATATCAGATTAATAAATATTCCTTAGGATGGCATTGTATAAATCATTCACTGAATAGATAATCATAAGACATAAAAACACAAGAATTTAATATAGTGCGGAGAAAGCAGAGAAAGTTGTAATTGATTCGGCAAATAGTTAAATGATTAAGTCCATGTCAAATCTTTCTTAGGAATCTCCCACTCAAATACCCCCACCATCCTGATTTGTAGATTGATCCTTTTTCCATTTCCGTGAATTAAACGAGTTTTCGATCTGATCACCGATTTTCCTGCCAGCATCCTTTAACTGATCAAATACCTCATTCGCCTGGGTTTCAGTTTTATCTGTGAACTTATCGAATTTTGCACGCATTTCGCCACTTTGAAATTCCTGTGACTTCTGCTCCATTATTTCTTCTACTTTAGTAAATGCATCCGAAAGCTTAGCATATGCATCGCTCTCCTTAAGCTTCTTAGCTTTCTCAACAACAAACTCTTCAGCCTGGCCAGCAAGATCTTTTACCTTATCTTTCAGTTCATCAGCTTTGTCTGAAATGGAATCTGAAGACTTATTTCCTTCTCTTTTATTATCGTTAATCATTTCTTAAAGTTTTGATTATATCCTATACCACGAACACTCAAATTTACAAATAAATCTGCAAAATGATCGTGGTTATCTTTGACAATCAAACCAGAAGAACTGCCTGAAAACAGAATATGTTGAATATTTGGTATAATATACATTGTTCCACAAATAGATAATCAGATTCTTGTTTTTCTAATTCTTATATTACTTTTGAATAATTTGCAGGAATTACTGATAGAGGAAAGACACATTAAAATATACGATTAAATGCAATTCTTTCAGGGACGATTGGCTAAAAAAATACTCCAATCTAAATTGTTTATTTGGAGTACTGTACCTATTCTGGTTTTAGGTATCCTAATTCTTACCTATTTTGTAAGTATTAAAGACTTTCCGGTTTTTCCCAACAGCCAAAATTTTGAATACAAGTTTTACTCCGATAACTCTGCCGATAGCAATACAAAAATCATCAGGCAGCTTGTTACTGACAGCATTATTCAGCTTGACTATCAAATTGGCAATAAAACAAAAGATCCGTATGCGGGAGTAAATGTCGGACCTAAAGGAACTAAATCAATTGACCTCGGTCATTATAACCAGCTAATAATAAAGCTAAAGGGAGATGAATTGAATGGTATTGGAATAACTTTAGTTACACAAAATATCTTAAAAGTGATTAAGGATAAAAGTCTTGAAATTTTATTTTATCATATATTCAAAATATCACCGGGAGTTAATACGTACAGAATTAATACCAATAAATTTCAGATACCCAACTGGTGGGGAGAAAATAACCGCATTGAAGATGCCTCAACCATAGAGCCTGATTTAAAAAACCTGGAAGCCATCAATGTGAGCGGTGCTTTTACCAATAATAACGGAAAAATGCAATCCATTGAGATCTACTCAATGGCCTTCTCAAGAAACAATAAGCCGCTTATTAGCATCGTAATAGCTCTGGAATTTGTATTTATTCTTCTTATTTTCCTTACCTTATATACAAGTGGACGTATAAAGGATAATAAGCAAATTATAACAATCAATTACAAACCCATTGATAATAAGAATATTGAAACTCCTAAATCTGATTTTATTGATTTTATAAACAAGAACTTCCACAACAATCAACTTACCCTTGAATACATTTCACAGGAAACAGGAGTAAGTCCCCGCAAAATAACGGTTGAAATTCAAACCCGTTTTGATTGTAACCTTAAAACCTATATTAACCGGCTGCGAATGAGCGAATCTAAACGATTACTCATTGAAACGGATTTGCCAATAGGTGAAATTACTTATCGCGTGGGTTTTAACAACCAAACTCATTTTAACAGGGTCTTCAAAGCAGAAATGCAAATCAGTCCTTCCGAATACCGCGGCAAACACAAGAAATAATCCACTTAGAATTGACCATATACTTTAGGCAATAGCCTAAAGGAAGAACTCAAATCATATTCATACGAATTCAATTATCAATTGCCCTTTTTCATTATTTAGTGATCTAATGAAGAAAAATCAATGGTTGCTGATTTTGTAAAAAGAAATGACGTTTTTGTAAAAGCCGAATGATTTGATAGTATTAATCTTGCAAAGGATTTAAAGCTTATCTGAGAAAATATGAAAACATTTTTGTACACATTCATTATTGCCTCTTTGCTAATCGGTGTTGATAGCATACACGGACAAACTACCTTCAAGAACCCCATACTTACAGGTATGAATCCCGATCCAAGCATATGCAGGGTAGGTGACGACTATTATCTTGTCAACTCTACCTTTGAATATTTCCCTGGTTTACCAATTTCTCAAAGCAAAGACCTGGTACATTGGAAGACCATTGGCTATGCATTGGCGCTTACGGGAAGTAATCCCTTAATAGGAGCTGTTTCCGGTACCGGTGGACAATATGCCCCTACGATCCGTTATCATGACGGTACATTTTATGTAATTTGCACCAACTATGGCGGGCAAGGTTCTCATGGGGAGTTTTATGTAACAGCTACCAATCCTGCAGGCCCCTGGTCCGATCCACATTGGCTGAACGAGTGGTATGTGGATCCGTCACTTATGTTTGAAAATGACAGTGTCTATTACCTTAGTCCTGATAACAAGGGTAGTTTCTTAACGGGAACTATGGATCTAAAAACCGGTAAATTCCATAAACCGCTCAAAAAGATAGCTTCCGGCCTTGGTGGATCATCCCCTGAGGGACCTCATATGTATAAGATTAACGATTTTTATTATTTAATGTCGGCTGAAGGCGGAACAGGTTATCAGCACAGGGAAGTCATCCAGCGCAGTAAGTCACCCTATGGACCGTTTGAGGCAAGCCCTGTCAACCCTGTCGTTTCAAACATGAATGCTCCCAACCATCCGTTTCAGGCCATTGGACATGCTGATTTAATCCGACTCCCTGATAATAGCTGGTGGCTGGTATGTTTGGGCATCAGACCCCGAAATGGCAACTATCATCATTTGGGGCGTGAAACTTTTCTGTCTCCGGTTACCTGGAATAAAGATGGCTGGCCCAAAGTAGGGGCATATGGAATCGTTGAGGAGAAATTAACTGCACCCAATCTGCCGCAACACATTTGGGAAAGGGAACCTGTACGTGATGATTTTAATAGTGCAGACTTAAAGCTTGCCTGGAATTTTGTTCGGAATCCGCATGATGAGGATTGGTCGTTAACGAAAAAAGCGGGTTCTCTCAGGTTAAATGGTTCGAAAATTAGCTTTAAGGAGAAAGATTCTCCGGCATTTATTGGACGCCGTCAGACAGCTTACAATATGACTTCTTCTGTCCAGATAAGCTTTGTTCCCACTGCCCCTAATGAGGAGGCCGGTTTGGTGGTACGTGTAGATGATGCCAACCATTATGACTTTCTCATAACCATGCGTGACGGTAAACGGGTGGTAATGCTTCGAAAATACCTGAAGAATAAGGAAGTTAGCCTTAATTATAAAGAAATTCCAAATGGAGACCTTATTTTGCGAATCAGCTCAACGGATCTTTACTATCAATTTTGGGTACAGAAAAACGGGAAGAAAGACCTATTGGTAGATACCGCAACCACCAAAGATTTATCAAATGAAGTTATAGGTGGCTTTACAGGTACCTTTATTGGAATGTATGCTTCAGGAAATGGTATTGCAAACTCCAACCCTGCCGATTTCGACTGGTTTGATTTTGAAGAAGGATCGAAATAGAAAAATAAAAGGAAGAAGAGCATTTATAAACGTTTACAGAACCTTGAAAAACATATAAAACCTTAATAACTAAACAATGAAACAGAAAATCAAATCCTTGTTTGTAACGATTGGGTTTATTCTAATTTCCGTCATTAGTTTGTACTCGCAACAACTTTACGTTGGAGCCAATTATCATCCCCATGATGATAAGAATGTTGAAAAAATAAAGAGTGACATTCAACTCATGAAAGCTGCAGGGTTTACCGCTGTGCGAATGGGACATTTAGCCTGGGACAGTTACGAACCATCGGAAGGACAATTTGATTTTGAATGGTTCGACAAGGTCATGGACATGATGAATGCTGCCGGAATCAAAGTAGTACTGGATATTGCAGTACGGCCTGCACCTATGTGGTTGCACCATAAATACCCTTCAATAGATGTAGTCGATAGAAATGGTGATGTTCAGTATCCGAATCATCGTTACATGGAAGATATTGGCGATCCGAATTATCAGAAGTATGCCTTGCGTTTTGCTGACGCACTTACAAAGCGTTATGGGAAACATCCGGCACTTGCGGCTTTCGGTGTAGATAATGAATCAGGTGACGGCCCTATATCTTATTCCGAAACAGTAAGACAACGATTCATGACCTGGTTAAAGAATAAATACACCAATACGGACAACCTTAATAAGGCGTGGGCTACTCAACGATGGTCAAGAAGATTTAACGAATTTGAAGAAATTGGATTACCCGTGGCAACACATACCAATGATGTACCGGAAAGGATGCTTGATTTCAGACGCTTTGTTTCAGATGAAGTCAATCAGTTCCTTTTAAAAGTGATCGACAAGGTAAATACCAATGCACCAAATGCCTTGGTTAACACAAATGCATGGTATTACAGCCCATTGAAATATTTCGACTATTCAAAGATTGCCTACTCAGGTAAAATGACGCGGGAGGGTTGCGGCTTTTATCCCGGAACAACCTTAACGACCAATTGGGGTGTAATGAATGCTTTATTCGGAATCGCGCGTATTCAGTTTGAGAGTACAAACCCATTCTGGTGCAGTGAATTTACTACCATGACAGCTGTACCCAATGCTATCCGGAAACAGGCCTATTCTACCTTGATGTATGGCAACCAAATGGTTTGTGGCTGGACCTGGCAAAGTATGCACGCCGGTGAAGAACAGTATTTGGAGGGATTGCTTGATTGGGACGGAATACCTAACCGCAAATACGATGAATATAAAAAGATTGCAACGGAATTTAAAAAGATAGAAAAATACTTCCCATATAAGCTTCAGGCAGAAGTTGGTATGGCTTTCTCATTCCCCAGCCAGATAGCAAGCAGTTCTTTCCCTGAGCAACAGGATAACCAGCTACAAGCTTGCTTCGATCTATTTTACTGGAGAAACATGGATGCAAGGATTGTTGAAATCAGCAGAAGTACCTTGAATTATAAATTGTTGTTTGTTCCAGGCGTTACCGTAATGGATGAAGCTACAGCAAATAAAATTCGTGACTTTGTAAAAAATGGCGGGACAGTAATCATGACAAGTAATTCGGCCACGATTGATTCGACAGGACAAGTATTTGGTTCTACCCGCCCTGGGCGCTTAAGTGATGTCTTTGGCATCAGAATAGGAAGTTACGAAGAAACCGAAGCGCTTAATGAAATATCCAGGAAATCATACAAGGGCAAAAAGATTGAGTTTACTTATAAAGGGAAAGCTATTGATACCGAATCTGCAAGGTTCGACATTGTTGAATCGAAAGGTGCTGAAGTTATTGGCACACTTACCAGCCTGGATAAGGATTATCCTATAATGACTTCAAACAAATACGGCAAAGGCCGGGCTATTTATGTAGGTCTTCCTGCAATCGGCAATGTGCTTAATCCTTTGGTGGATGATCTTATCCGCGAATTGGGAATAAAAAAAGGCCCCGATGTTCCTTCTGGGGTGATGGCAAGACAAATAGATAAAAACCACTTCATCTATCTGAATGTAAGTGGAGAAAACAAGGAAATAAAGATGAAAGGTAACTCGAAAAGTATCCTTTTTGATAAAGCATATTCAGGCAATTTTACCGTTGCCCCTTACGAACCTGAGTTTATTGAAATTGAGTAATTCGGACAAAGATCAACAAATGAATCGTAGAACTAATCGACTTATTATTTTGGGGAGTATAGCCTTTCTCCTATTATTTTCCTCTATTAAGGGAAACACACAAGACCTGCAAACATTAGCTACAAATCATAGGGTAAAGGATAATTTTGATTTTAGCTGGCAGTTCCACAAAGGCGATATTGCGATGAAGCTTGTTGTTAGAGTCGGTCAGGGTGGCATAACAGACATTAATGTGCCAGTGATATCCAGGAAAGACACGGTCATTGACTATACGGATGTTAGAAGCTCTACATCATTTAATCCCGTTGACTGGAACGAGGTAAACCTTCCGCACGACTGGTGCGTTGCGGGAACTTTCGTACACGACAATTCACTGGGCAGTCAACCGGCCGGTAGTGGATATTTACCTGTTGGAGTAGGATTCTACAGGAAGGAATTTGAAATACCGGAATCGGACAAAAGAAAGAAAATATCCATTGAATTTGACGGTATATTCAGGAATAGCAATGTTTGGGTGAATGGCCACCTCTTAGGAAACCACCAAAGTGGATATACTCCATCGAACTATGACCTGACCGATGTTTTGCGTTACGGCAATGAAGGAAGAAATGTCATTTTGGTGAAGGTGGATGCTACACAACCCGAAGGTTGGTGGTACGAAGGCTGCGGTATTTACAGGCATGTATGGTTAATTAAAACCGACAGACTTCATGTTACAAGGTTTGGTACATTTATTACAACTCCCACGGTTTCTGATGCAGAAGCGACTGTAAGTATTCAGACAACATTGAAAAACGAATACAAAACAGCAAAAAACATCATCCTTGTTTCAAAAATAGTAGACAAGAAAGGGCTTGTATTCGATACCAAAACGTCTACTCTGTCAATCTCCCCATTTGATCAGATTGAAGTAGCTCAGACAGGCACTATTAAAAAACCTTTGCTTTGGTCTCCCGAATCACCAAATCTATATAAGGTACTTACAGAAGTTACTGAAAATGGTAATTTAGTTGATACTTACGAAACTACTTTTGGAGTACGTACTGTTGAAATCAATCGTAACGGAGTCTTTCTGAATGGCAAGCTTTGTCCTGTAAAAGGAACCTGCAACCATCAGGATTTTGCCGGAATTGGTGTTGCCCTTCCGAACAAAATAAATTGGTATAAACTTAAGCTGCTAAAAGAAATGGGGAGCAATGGCTACCGTTGTTCGCATCATCCTCCAACACCCGAGTTGCTCGACATGTGTGACAGTATGGGTATACTTGTTCTCGACGAAAACCGTCACTTATCAAGTTCCGAAGAAAGCTTAAATGACTTGTCAATCCTACTCTACAGGGACAGGAATCATCCCTCGATATTTATGTGGAGCATGGAGAATGAAGAAGCGTTACAGGGAACTGTAATGGGAGCCAGAATATTAGAAACAATGGTTGAAACAACCCACAGAATCGACGCTACACGCAAAGTGACAGCTGCCATGAACCATGCCCGCAATGAAGGAGGATATAGCGATGTGCTGGATGTTGTAGGTTATAATTACGGCGATAAAGGACTGGCGTATGTAAATGACCATGAGAAATATCCAAACCGGGTTGAGTTTTGTACTGAAGGAACAAGCTTTGTTTCCACCCGTGGTGAGTATGAAACCAATTGGGGTAAAGGTTATGTATCTAACTCAAATCTAGTGAAACCCGACTGGGGACCCTATCCGGGAGAGGATTGGGCAGACATTGTGAAGTATCCATACCTTGGTGGCCTTTTTGTATGGACAGGCTTTGATTACAGGGGTGAACCTACGCCTTTTAGTTGGCCTTGTGTATCCTCTCATTTTGGCATCATGGATATATGCGGTTTTCCCAAGGATGGTTACTATGCCTACAAAGCTGCATGGGCAAGCAATCCTGTAGTACACATTTTCCCACATTGGAACTGGCAAGGCAAAGAGGGCGATTCTATAAAAGTACATTGTTACACCAATTGCGAAGAGGTAGAGTTGTTCCTTAACGGTAAAAGTATAGGGAGGCAAAAGGCTGTCCCTTTTAAGAAACTGATATGGGGACTTGTATACAAACCCGGAAAGCTTGAAGCGCGGGGTTACAATGCAGGAAAACTGATCACCAAAGATATTGTAGAGACCACTACGGCTCCAGCACAAATAGCAATAAATAGGGATACTCAAACCCTCAAAGCTGATGGTTGCGATGTGGCTGTTATACGTGTAGCTGTTAAAGATGCCAAAGGCAGGGTTGTACCAACTGCCGACAATCTTGTAAAATTCTCTATTGATGGGCCAGGCAAGATCATTGGTACAGGTAACGGCAACCCAACAAGCAAAGAACCCGACAAAGCAAGCCAGCGCATGACATTTAATGGATATTGCCTGGTTTTAATACAATCTGAAAAACAATCAGGGGAAATAAGGCTAAAAGCTGTATCCGGGAATCTAAATGGAGCAGAACTTATTATTAAAACGGAATAAAAAATGAACAGGAAAAAGCTTATTCATTTTTTGGTAAAAAGAATTCTTTTTTTATCCTTTTTTATAACCTGGATAGTTATTTCGCTCCAGGCACAAACCACCTATTTTGTTTCCCATAACGGAAATGATAAAAATAATGGTTCAGAGAAAGCACCTTTCAAAAGTATAAAAACAGCGCAGGAAAAAGCGCGTGAAGAAAAAGGTGAAGTTACCATCTATTTGCGCGGTGGGGAATATCGGTTGGATAATACGTTAGTTTTCACACCACAGGATGGCAATAGGAATAAACGATTAACCTTGTGTTCGTATCCTGGCGAGCAGGTAGTCATTTGTGGAAGTGTTCTACTTAAACTTAAGTGGAACCTATACAAAAATGGAATAATGCAAGCGAAAGTCTCTCCAAAAATTTCTATTGATATGCTGACTGATAACGGGAAAATACTTCACATGGCACGTTATCCGAATTTTGACTCAACGGCCGTAAGGTTCAATGGTACATCGGCAGATGCTACCTCACCTGAGCGCGTGAAAACATGGAAAAACCCATCGGGAGGTTATCTTCACGCTATGCATGTAAACGATTGGGGCGATTTTCATTACCGAATTACAGGGAAAGATAACAAGGGCATCCTGAAAATGGAGGGTGGATGGCAGAACAACCGGCCGGATGGCTTGAGTCCTGAAAACCGGATGGTCGAGAATATATTCGAGGAATTGGATGCACCGGGAGAATGGTATTACGATACCGATCAGTCTATTTTATATTATTATACTTTGCCAAACGAAGACATTAACCATTCAATATTTGAAGTTGCACAGTTAAAACATTTGATTGAATTCAGGGGTACGGAGCAGGAACCGGTCAGAAATATCACGATAAAAAACATCGAATTTACTCAAACTGCAAGAACTTTCATGGAGAAATACGAGCCATTGCTGCGCTCAGACTGGACCATCTATCGTGGTGGCGCCATCGTTTTTGAAGGTACAGAAAGCTGTCATTTGGAGGATTGTTACTTGCATAATCTGGGCGGCAATGCGGTATTCTTTTCCAATTACAACCTGAACTCAGTTATTTCGGGATCACACATTACCCAAATTGGGGCCAGTGCCATTTGTTTTGCAGGTGATACCAATGCAGTGCGTTCTCCCAACTTTAATTATCACAATTTTACTCCCTTTGAACAATTGGATCGGGAACCAGGTCCCAAAACAAACAACTATCCAGTTAATTGTTTGGTCTATGATAATCTTATTCACACCATCGGCTTATTCGAGAAGCAGATTTCCGGGGTAGAGTTATCTATGTGCAAGTCAATCACAGTCAGCCATAATAGCATCTATGATGTTCCCCGCTCGGGGATTAATGTAAGCGAAGGTACCTGGGGAGGACATATTATTGAATACAACGATGTGTTCGAAACTGTGAAAGAAACGGGAGACCATGGTTCGTTTAACTCTTGGGGGCGTGACCGTTTCTGGCATCCGGATCGTAAAGAAATGAACAAGATAGTAGCAAAGGAACCTTCGCTGATTTTGGCAGATGCCATTTCAACAATCATCATGAGAAATAATCGTTTCCGATGCGACCGTGGGTGGGATATCGATTTAGATGATGGTTCCAGTAATTATCATATTTACAATAATCTTTGTCTTAATGGAGGTATAAAACTTCGTGAAGGGTTTTATCGTGTTGTGGAAAACAATATTTTGGTCAATAATACATTTCATCCGCACGTGTGGTTCGAAAACAGTGGCGATGTTTTTACACGGAACATCGTTATGGGGCCCTATAAACCCATCAACCTGCCAGCTTGGGGTGCAATGGTAGATTATAACATTTTTACCGATAGCACTGCATTAAAGGATGATCAAATGAGTGGCACCGATAAACATTCAATTGTATCTCCTGTCGGATTTCAGGATCCGGAACGTGGTGATTACTGGGTAAAAAATAACGCAAGTGACGTTTTTCGTTTGGGTTTCCAAAATTTTAATATGGACTGTTTTGGCGTTATTTCACAAGGACTAAAACGTTTGGCTAAAACACCCAAGATGACTTTGCCCCTTGTAAAAGCCAAAAATACCTTATCCAATACTATTGTATGGCAGGGTTGGCTGGTCAAGAACCTTGAAACATTGGGAGAACGTTCTGTTACTGGTATGGATACAGAACGTGGGGTATTTGTTATTTCAATTGTACAGTCCAATTGCAGAATGTGCAATATTCTCCACGAAAATGATGTGATCCTGAAGCTGAATGGAAAGGCCATCAGCAATCTGGACGATTTGCAAAATGCAACTATGCAGGCCGATCTGACAAAACCTCTGGAAATAGTCGTTTTCAGGAATCAAAAAGAAACTATTATTAATGTTCCGGAGAATATGTTACGATTAAATTAGAATAATGAAAATATAAACTCGAATGTATGTGCAGATTTAATGATTTATATAACAACCAATAAATAATATGGTTAAGAAAATTTTATTTGGAATCATACTTTCCGGCCTTGCAATTGGTCTGAATGCCCAGACAAAAGCTCCGGCTACTTGTGGTCCTGTCCCTACAGAAAACCAGTTGAGATGGCAGGAAATGGAATATTATGCTTTTGTTCATTTCTCGTTAAATACTTATACCGACCAATCATGGGGCAATGGCAATGAAGATATAAAGCTGTTTAATCCTAAAGAATCAGATTGTCGTCAGTGGGCACGCATTTGCAAAGAGGCAGGGATGAAAGGAATCATCATTACGGCAAAGCACCATTGTGGTTTTTGCCTTTGGCCTTCTAAATACACTGAGTATTCAGTAAAAAATGCCCCATGGAAAAATGGCAAGGGTGATATGGTTCGCGAAATGGCCGATGCCTGTGCAGCATACGGCCTGAAGTTGGGAATCTATTTGTCTCCCTGGGACAGAAACAGCCCTGATTATGGAAAGCCTGAATACATTACTTATTTTCGAAATCAACTGACAGAACTGTTAACTAACTATGGACCGATCTTCGAAATATGGTTTGACGGAGCAAACGGGGGTTCAGGATATTACGGTGGTGCCAATGAAACGCGTACCATTGATCGAACTACCTATTATGACTGGAAGAATACCTACGCACTGATCCGTAAATTACAGCCCAATATCGTAATATGGAATGATGGAGGAGACAGGGGCGATCTTCGTTGGGTTGGAACCGAAGAAGGCTCTGTTGGAGAAACAAACTGGAGTTTGTTGAATGCCACAGGTGAAGTTGATTGGAATATGTTGCATTTTGGCCTGGAAAATGGAAATTCGTGGGTGCCTGCCGAAGTCAATACTTCTATCAGGCCCGAGTGGTTCTATCACCCAAATGAAGATTCCAAAGTAAAAACTGTCCCGCATTTATTGGATACATACTATCATTCCATAGGAAGCAATGGCTCTTTGCTGCTTAACTTTCCGATCATGCCCAGTGGATTAATCCATCCAAATGACGAGAAAGCTGCGCTTGGACTTGCCAAGGCAGTAAAAGAAACATTTGCTGTAAATCTTGCCGAAAACAGGAAAGAAGAAGCTTCGAATGTTCGGGGAAATGCAAAAGAATTTAGTGCAGGCAAGACATTGGATAACAACAAAGACACCTATTGGGCTACCGATGACAATGTTACAAAAGCTTCATTGACACTGGATTTAGGTAAGCCAACTTTGTTCAATCGTTTTCTGGTACAGGAATATATTCGATTGGGACAACGTGTGAAAGCCTTTACCGTTGAAGCACTTGTAGATGGAGGTTGGAAAGAGGTGGCAAAGGCAACGACAATTGGGTATAAACGTATTCTTCGTTTTCCAAGTGTAAAGGCAACAAAGGTTCGTTTTAGTATCACCGATTCTAAAAGTTGCCCTGTAATTTCCAATATCGGAATTTACAATGCACCGGTATTCCTGAATGCACCCACTATCGAGAGAAATCAAACAGGAGAAATCAATATATCAACAGATGATATAGGGCCAATTTTTTACTACACATTAGATGGCAGCGAACCGTCCCTGGATTCAAAAAGATATTCCGGTCCGGTCCAAACAGAAGAAAAAGTAGAAGTAAAGGCCATTGCTTATGATCCTGCTACAAGAAAAAGTAGTCCTGTTGGTCATGATAAATTTGACATCTGTCGCAAAGATTGGAAAATAGTTGGGACTGACGATAAGAAAGCATATTCACTTTTTGATGGAAACTCGTCTACAGTATGGCATCAAAGAGATGGGAAAAGAATGCCTGTTGATTTAGTTATCGACCTGGGACACAAATATGATCTGTGTGGTTTCAAATACCTTCCTGATCAGAATAAATGGAGTTCCGGTATTATCACTAACTATCAGTTTTCTATTTCAGAGGACAATATAAATTGGAAACAGTTGGATGAAGGTGAATTCTCTAACATCAAAAATAACCCGGTGTGGCAAATCAAAAGGTTCGCACCAGAAAAAGGACGATATATCAGGCTAAGGGCTTTAAAAAATGCTTCAGGCGATAATGTTGCCGGCTATTCAGAAGTCGATGTAATTACAAACTGAACTATTTCCTGTAAGTAATAAATAAAATCTTAAAAAAAGGCATTTAGTGATCATGCCTATAGCGATTTACATACAAAAACAAACTAATAATCAATTATTCAATTTGTCATGAAAAAACTATTTACCTTGTTTTCTCAAGTATACTATAAAGCGTTTCTCATTGTAATTATGGTGTGCGGGCTTTTAATGTCTGGATCCATAAAAGCACAATTACCGACGGCGCAAAATATTGCTAGTAAAATGAAAGTTGGCTGGAATCTTGGGAACACGCTTGAGGCTATAGGGGGAGAAACTGCATGGGGTGCTGCTTATACGAGCCAGAAATTAATTGATGCAGTGAAAGTCTCAGGGTTCAATACAGTTAGACTGCCAGTAGCTTGGTTCAGCCACTCCGATACTGTTACAAGTGTAATAGATAAAGTCTGGATTGCACGTGTAAAAGAGATAGTAGACTATTGCATCAAAGATAGCATGTATGTAATCATTAATGACCACTGGGATAAAGGGTGGCTGGAAAACAGGGTAAACACAGCAAATAAGGCACAGGTCAATAAAAGACAGCAAGCGTATTGGACCCAAATAGCCAGTTATTTTAAAGATTATAATGAACATTTGCTTTTTGCAAGCGCCAATGAGCCCAATGTAAATGATGCCACTGGAATGTCTGTTTTACTATCGTACCATCAGACCTTTATTGATGCCGTTCGTGGCACAGGGGGAAATAACAGTACCCGAACCCTCATTATTCAGGGACCCTCAACAGATATTGATAAAACCAACACATTGATGAACACTATGCCCGTTGATCAGATTGCAAATAGGTTGATAGTTGAAGTCCATTATTATACTCCATGGAATTTTTGTGGAATGAACGGAGATCAAAGCTGGGGCAAAATGTTTTACTACTGGGGTAAAGGCAATCATTCGACAACTGATGTTACCCGCAATGCCACATGGGGCGAAGAAAGCGACATGGATAAATATTTGGGGTTAATGAAGACCAAGTTTGTTGATAAAGGAATTCCTGTAATAATTGGAGAATACGGCGCTTTCAGAAGAAAACTCAGCCCTCCTTCAGACCAGGTGCTTCACAATGCTTCTATAGAATATTATTACCGGTATTTTGTAAAATCTGCAATGAATAAAGGAATAATAACATATTGCTGGGACACTCCCGGGGGATTGTTTGACCGAAGTAATGCAACGATAATTGATCATGGTGTCCTGAATGCAATCATGCAGGGAGCCAAAGATGCGACTACTGGCATTGCCTTATTAAATGATGATGCAATTGATATCTATCCAAATCCATTTAAATCAACAATTACTCTGAAGGTCAATCATCCTGATGATATCAATCGCATTACGGTTTTCGACAGATTGGGCCATAGGGTTGAAACTGTTGAGCATTCTGCAGTTAAAAACTTATTGCATCTAGGTTCTTTACTGAAACCTGATATGTATG
>Ga0302296_1001550_pt1 | contig 16407 bp, 17 predicted proteins | sample III_Fen_N3_1_FD_194546 | JGI IMG/M metagenome (GOLD analysis project Ga0302296, IMG submission 194546) | Peat permafrost microbial communities from Stordalen Mire near Abisko, Sweden - III_Fen_N3_1 | ecosystem: Environmental > Terrestrial > Soil > Wetlands > Permafrost | place: Sweden: Abisko...
AAGATTGGTCGTGCAATTATCGGCAAGTCTAAAGTTGATGATGAGGTACTTGACAATCTGGAGGAGATCCTTATCTCCTCGGATGTTGGAGTAGAGACAACTTTGAAAATCATAGAACGCATTGAAAAACGTGTGTCTGCTGATAAATACATGGGTACTTCGGAGTTGAATTCTTTGCTAAAAGAAGAAATCACGAGTTTACTTGAAGAGAATAATAGCAATGATGTTGCCGATTTTGATCTTCCGGATAGCGATGAGCCTTATGTAATAATGGTTGTTGGGGTTAATGGTGTTGGAAAGACAACTACGATTGGTAAACTTGCTTACCAGTTTAAACAGTCGGGTAAAAAGGTTGTTTTGGGTGCGGCAGATACTTTCCGGGCCGCGGCGATTGATCAGTTGCAAATATGGGCTGATCGTGTGCAGGTTCCTTTGGTTAAACAGTCGATGGGTGCTGATCCTGCATCGGTTGCTTATGATACCCTTGCTTCGGCAAAATCGCAGGGCGCAGATGTGGTAATTATTGATACTGCAGGTCGATTGCACAATAAGGTAAACCTGATGAATGAGCTTAGTAAAATCAAAAAAGTGATGCAGAAGGTTGTTCCAACTGCACCACATGAAGTTTTGCTTGTGTTGGATGGTTCTACCGGTCAGAATGCGTTTGAGCAGGCCAAACAGTTTACCAAAGCGACCGAAGTTTCAGCATTGGCTCTTACGAAACTTGATGGTACCGCTAAAGGTGGTGTGGTAATTGGTATCTCCGATCAGTTTAAAATTCCTGTTAAATATATTGGCATTGGAGAAAAAATGGATGATCTTCAGATTTTTAGACGAAAAGAATTTGTTGAATCACTGTTTAGCTAGGCTTTGACTGGCTTGTTGATGACGTTAGGTTTAAGATAAATAGCAATATCATATAGGCACATGGCTACATAGATTGTTTCTATGTGAACTATGTGCCTATGTGGTTGAATAAAGATAAAATGAAGAAGCAAAAGGTAAATGTTGTAACTCTGGGCTGTTCAAAGAATCTGGTTGATTCTGAAGTATTATTGAGTCAGCTTTTGCGTGATGGTTTTGAGGTTGTTCACGATTCGAATGATACGGATTGCGATATTGTTGTGATCAATACCTGCGGGTTTATTCATGATGCAAAGGAAGAGTCTGTAAATACTATTTTACAGTTTGTGGATGCAAAAAGTCGTGGCGAAATCGATAAGCTCTATGTGATGGGTTGTTTGTCGCAACGCTATAAAGATGATTTGGAGAAAGAAGTTCCTGAAGTGGATAAGTTCTTTGGTAAGTTTGACTTAAAAGCTTTGGTTAGTGAACTAAAAGCAACTTATCGGCCAGAATATATTTACGAACGCAAGATTACAACACCTTCTCATTTTGCATATCTGAAAATTTCTGAAGGTTGTAACCGACATTGTGCTTTTTGCGCCATTCCGGGCATGACTGGTAATCATGAATCCAAACCATTGGAAGAGTTGGTTAAAGAGGCAAAATACCTTGCAAAAAACGGTGTAAAAGAGTTGCTTCTGATTGCTCAGGATTTGTCGTATTATGGTGTCGATCTGTATGGAAAAGGAATGTTGGCTGAGTTGATCCGACAGATTGCTGAAATTAATGGTATTGAATGGATTCGTTTACACTATTTGTATCCTACTAAATTTCCAATGGATATTTTACCATTGTTTACTTCAATCCCTAAGTTGTGTAAGTATATCGATATTCCGCTTCAGCATAGTGCCGATAATGTGTTGAAATTCATGCGCAGAAACGTTACCATGGAAGAGACTGAAGCATTGCTTCTACAGATCAAAAAAGAAATTCCGAGAATAACAATTCGTACGACTATGCTGATTGGGCACCCGGGAGAGACCGCTGAGGATTTTGAGCAGTTAAAAGATTTTGTTGTTAGGCATCGTTTCGATCGTTTGGGGGCTTTTGCATATTCGCATGAAGAAGGAACGTATGGCTATAAAAAATATGAGGATTCGATTCCAGAAGAGGTGAAACAAGCCCGGGTTGAAGAACTTATGGGTATTCAACAATTGATTTCCGCAGAATTAAGTGCGGCTAAAATTGGTCAGACTTTAAAGGTGCTTATTGATCGTGAAGATGATGAGTTTTTTATCGGACGCACCGAGTTTGATTCGCCGGAAGTGGATGGCGAAGTTCTTATTAGCAAAGATACTCCATTAAAAATCGGACAATTTTATCAGGTCTTAATCACAGAGGCTGATGATTTCGATCTATACGGGAAGCTTGCGTAGACGAGACTTATTTTACTACAGGTATCAAGCCTAGTTTATCTTCTACAAATTTGAAGCTGGATCGTTCGACATCTTTCCATGCCTTTGAACAATGGCTACAACCAATTGGATGCTGGCCTGCTTCTGCAAAAGCTACTTTTTGCTTCAGGTTTAGCGGCGTTCCTAGTTGATCAAACATTTTTAGCATTGCATCAACTTTGACAACATGGTCTTGATGCTGTTCATCCTTGTAGTAATACCCCAGAAATACTGGTTTTTTGATTTTTTCAAAGATTTTTTCGGTCATTGCAGCTCGAACTAGCTGTTGTAAATAAACGACTGCTTCAAGTCTGTATTTGCCATACCAGTAGTGATAGTCAACAGATGCTGTATCGGTGCAGGTAACCCGATATTTTCCTTTGGTTACGTATCGGGCAATCTGCAATCCCCATGGCTTATCAAGGATAAAGGCAGAGGGGTTATTGATAGCTACATTGGGCGAGAGTAAAATTAATCCGTCAATTAATTGGGGAAAATCGGCCGCTAGTTTTAGTGCCAATGTGCCTCCGGTTGATGTTCCCATTAAAATAACTTTATTCCCCAACGACTGGGCTGCTACCAGTGCTTCTTTCGCCGATTCATAGAGGCGGTCGGGAGTCATATCAACTAATGCATCAGGTGTTTCGAGGCCATGAGATGCCAATAGCGGAATGTATAAATTCATACCATAGCGTCGTGCAAAATCAATGTGAACAGGATTTCCTTCGAACCAGGAGGCTGAAAAACCATGCAGATAAAGCAAGCAATAGGCTGTTTTATTTTTTAAACTGTCATTGGCCCAGAAAATACGACTTTCGTTATCTGGTTTTATTTTAAGTTCTGATTCTTTCGTCTTTATATAGGATTCAAAGTTGGACGACTGAACCTGAAGATTAGGTAATTTATTGTCCAGTTTTGGCTTTGGAAAGCTTGGTCCGAGAAGGTATACGATCCCTAATGCACAAACGATCGAAAGGATAATGAGAATGAATTTTTTCATTGTCTATGCGTTTAAAAGAAAAAATCGAATTGCTTTCGGCTAAACTACTTAAAAAATGATTTGTTTATCAGATTTCTAATAGTTTTATAATGTCGACTTTTGATTTTTGACTTTTTTTAACGTAACCAACATCCATTGTGTTTGAATAGGATTCGTTCTGAATAGGCAATGAAAACCTGTGCTATATGGGGATAGCAAATTATACCGATGACGGTATTTTTTTGTTTTGAAACTGTTTGTGAGAAAAGTAATAAAAAGCCACTCGCATGTGAGGACGAGTGGCTTATATGTTTGTTTGAAAAATGTTTGAGTCTGGTGTTTTATAAACGATTAATAATTATTCTGAAACTACTTCGAAGCCTAATTCAACAATTACATCACGGTGTAATTTGATTTTAGCTTTATAGTTTCCTACTTCTTTAACACTGTCGTCAGAAATCATGATCTGTTTGCGATCGATTTCGAAACCTTTGCTATTGATAGCTTCTGCCAGCATAATGGTATTAACCGAACCGAAGATTTTTCCGGTAGAACTGGTTTTAGCGCCAATGACAAGTTGAACAGTTTTTAGTCTTTCAGCAACACCTAAAGCAAGTTCTTTTAATTTTGCTTCTTTGTGAGCTCTCTGCTTAGTGTTCTCAGCCAATACTTTTTTCGCTGATTCGGTGGCAATTACAGCCAACTTTTGCGGGATCAAATAGTTGCGGCCATAACCGTTTCTCACGGTTACAACATCATCTTTCGAACCTAAACGTGCAACATCTTGCAATAATATAATTTCCATTTTACTTCAGCTTTAAAAATTATTTCATCATATCAGTAACATATGGCAGTAACGCGATATGACGGGCTCTTTTAACTGCTTTAGCCACCTTGCGTTGGTACTTCAAAGAGGTTCCGGTAATACGGCGAGGTAAAATTTTACCTTGTTCGTTCAGGAATTTTTTCAAGAATTCCGGGTCTTTGTAGTCAACAAATTTGATTTTGTTCTTTTTAAAGCGGCAATACTTTTTCTTTTTGATTTCAACCGATGGTGGGGTTAAATACCTAATTTCACTTGAATTTGCTGACATGATCTAGTTCTCCTTTTCAGTTTTAGCTTTTGATTTGTTTCTTCTTTTTTCGCTGTAAGCAACGGCATGTTTATCCTTGCTGAAAGTCAGGAAGCGGATAATACGTTCGTCACGTCTGAATTGAGTTTCCAAAGTTTTTGCAAACGATGGATCTGCTGCAAATTCGAAGAGTTGATAAAACCCTGTCGATTTCTTTTGAATGGGATAAGCTAATTTGCGTAATCCCCAGTCCTCTTCATTGACAAACTCGCCACCGTTTTCGGTGATGATGTCCCTGAATTTTTTTACCGTTTCCTTTACCTGTACATCAGATAAAACGGGAGTAATGATGAAAACGGTTTCATACTGGTTTTTCATAAAACATCTAAATTAATTATACATGAATACTTTATACCTAAAAATAGGTGGCGCAAAATTACAAATATTTTGCTATTATTCAAGCTTAGCCGAATTAATTCGCGTGAATGATGAAATTTATAAGAATCCTTTCAAAAAATAGGCGATCCCGACACCCATATAATTCCCAAAAGCGATTCCAAGTATTCCGGATGTGATGCCAGTGATAATAACTTCTTTGTTTTTAAGTGCAGCTGCGACTCCCGGAACAAAAGGGGGTGAGAAGGTTAAGGCTGTTATCGTAATTATTGTAGTATCAGAGTCAACCTTGAATAAATAGGAGAGGAAGACATGTACCAACATGGAACCTACAACAGCAAATAATACATATAGAAACAGGTTCAGAAAATCAATCTGGAACATGCTTCGGAGATCAGCCATGGAAGATACCACCAGAGAAAAAACAAAGATGAAATACATTCCGAGCTGGAATGTTTTATCAATGCTGCTAATGGATTTTATGGTTCCAAGTAATAAGCCTAAGGTAGTTATGGATAGAATAATGGTAACAGTCTGAGCATTTTTAGGAACCAGCAGGCTTATTGCAAATGATGCTCCCAGAATAAGTATTGATAGGCCAAGGGCTTTACCCAGTTGCAACAAATTCTTCTTTTTAAACATCCCACTATAATTATCGATTACTTCACTTTCGGCAATGACTTCATCGATGTCTATGTGTTTATGGGTTTCGTGAAATTTGGGTAATACCCGGTTAAACAGATTTTGAGCTTTAGTTAGCAAAAACAACAGGAATACAGCCCCTAAAACCATATCGTATGTATTTGCCAGTACAAAGGTATTCGGGTTAACTTCAAGAGCGGTTCCAATCGCAGCCATATTTGCAGTTGCACCGGTGTAGACTCCGCAAAGCATTCCTGCAACTTTCCAAGATTCCTGAATGTGTCCCTTGAACAGAAAAAAGCCGGCAATAAGAATTATAAATACGGATGCAATTCCAAGAATAAATGAAAGTAAAGCTTCTTTGGCTAACTTCATCCATCGGCCCAAATCAAGAGAAAAAAGCAGTAAGGGTAAAGCAATTGGGATTGCAATAGACATGATCATATCCTGAACGGATGCAATTTGATTTAAGGTCATGTCTCCTGAGGTGATTCGACCTTCGGCCAGATGTTTCAACATGTCAGCATGAGGTAGCGACAGGTTACTTGTGAGCAATGACTTGTATGCAGAACTTGGTCTTGGGAACAGATTGATATTTCGAACCAGTAATCCGATGGCATAGGCCAAAACAATGACTCCGATTTTGTTTACTGTTTTCGAAATTTGAGAAAGGTATATTAAAAGAATGGGGGTCAAAAAATAGAATAGAATCAGCGTCACAACAAGTACCATAGGTCAATTACTAAGAGTTTGGAAGTCCAAATATAGGAAAAGACCTGTTTAACCATTCTTTTTGTACTATAATATTGATGATATTTCGTTGATGTGTGAAACTTTGTCTGTCATGCCCAATTTGTCGTAGACTGATATGAGCCGTTCGACTAAACGTTTTAATATGGTTCTGTTAGAACATGGCTCTGTTGATTGCTTTAGTGATGTTTGGTCGGAAGTATGTTGAATATAGTCTATTTCTTTGGGCCCAATAATTGCACCCTTGTTTGCCGGATTGATATAAAACAAGGGATGTCCGGTTTCTTCTCCATGCACCAGAAATGCAGTGTCTTTGTCAAAATAACCAATCAATGGATTTTCAGGAAAGTCAATATATTGTACAGGCAGATGGAGCGATCTGGCGATTAGAAAGTATAAAATAGCAATTGATATCGGATTTCCTTTATGGGTGTCCAGTATCTTATTGATGTAACAATGTTGCGGAGACTCTGAATTGTTATGGTCGACAGAGAAATGGTAGTGATCGTAGAGAATATGATTCATTACCGTAATTTTTTCCAGCGATGTTAATGAACTTCTAAATTCAATCCATATCGATTTTCGGATGTTTTCGAGCTGGTTCTGAATTGATTTCAATTTTAATTCGGGGTATTGGTGCCTTGAAATCAGAAAAAAACCTTCAAATAAATCAATATCTTGTTGATTTGTCCAATCGGCAATGCGTTGTTTGGTGTCTTTGGTCTGAATTTGTTTGATTACTAATTCCAGTCGTTTTTGAACCAACTCATCCATGCTGGTTTCCCAAAGATGTTCCAAATGATCGATTATGGAGATATCTTCTTTAAGCAATTCTTCCAAAACGTATTGGAAGACCGAGTTGTCGGGGTCGTCCAATAAGGTGATCAGGGATTCCAGCCGGTGTTCGTTCATGTTGGTCTGGTTTAGGTGGTTAGTCGCTCCAATACAATTTTAATGAGTTGTTCCATCGGGTTGTGATAACTTGCATTCGCATCTTTATTCACCCGGTTGGCAATAATCAAACAAATCGTAAGTGCTTCGTGTCCCAATAATTTGGAGAGCCCATAAATAGCAGAGCATTCCATTTCGAAATTGGTGATTTTATGTTCTTTGAATGAGAACGATTCTATCTTTTCATTCAATTTGGGATCGTTTAGAGGTAATCGTAATACACGTCCCTGAGGTCCGTAGAATCCCGGAGCCGATATGGTCACTCCGGTTGTGGTATCTTCCCGATGTATCTTGGATAGTAATGTTTCAGAACAATCGATCACGTATGGCGAAGTTAGTTTTTCGCTCCAGTTGGTGTGCTTTTTGAAAGCTTCTTCAAAATCAAGATCAGAAACAGAATCCCGGTTTGCATAAAAATTCAATAATCCATCAAACCCGATTGCTTTTTGAGAGATGACGAATGAATTGACTGACAAATAATCCTGAAGTCCGCCGGAAGTGCCTATTCGAACAAAGTTTAATTTGCGATGAACCGGATTTATTTCACGGGTTGTTAAGTCGATGTTTGCCAGAGCATCTAACTCATTCACTACAATGTCGATGTTGTCAGTTCCAATCCCGGTTGAGACAATGGTTATTCGCTTGTTGTTGTATTTCCCGGTTGTGGAAACAAACTCCCGGTTTTCAACTACAAATTCGATGTCAGTTAATAGTTCTCCGATAAGTTTAACTCTACCGGGATCTCCTACCAGTATAATGCTGTCTGCAATTTGTTCGGGTTTCAGGTGTAGATGAAAAATACTTCCATCTGCGTTTATTATAAGTTCCGAAGATTTGATCATTTCTTTATTTTTTTGAAGCTCTAATCTATATAATATGATGGTAATAGTCAACCTTTTTGAATGAAATCTTATGTATTGTATTAATTCATCAGGTTGTGGTGTTGAAATTAGTAAAATAAACGTTGGGTAAGCTATTTTTAGTCTGAATCTGAGATTTCTTTTTTTTGATTCGGATTTGATTCAATCATTGAGCTGGTTTTCTATTTTTGCTGTTGAAAACATTTTAACCATTGATTCATGAAAAGAATAATTATTGCACTTGTTTTACTTCAGGTGTGTTTCGTCGGATTTGCAAAAAGTAAGTCCATTCCTGCCAATAATGAGAACATCAGGTATGTTGGTCGTTTTGATTTTTCGAATCCTCAGGAGGTGAGTTTTGATTGGTCGGGTGTATACATTCAGTTTAGTTTCCGGGGAACGGAATGTGCTGTTCGGATGAGTGACTCGGGGCATAACTATTACAATCTTTTTATAGACGATCAGGCTCCAAAAGTTTTTGATGTAAAAAGTGATACCACTATTATTTTGGCAACAAAACTGAAAAAACAGATTCACAAAGTACAGATTTATAAACGAACAGAAGGAAATCAAGGCCTTGGTACATTCAAAGGAATTTTACTGGCTGAGAATGATGAAATGTTGCCATGGAAGGATGTTCCGACTCGTAAAATTGAGTTTATTGGAAATTCGATAACCTGTGGTTACGGAACGGAAGGACTTGTCCGGACTGAACGGTGGCGGCCGGCAACTGAGAATAATTATAAAAGTTACGCTCCGATTATGGCACGTGCATTTAATGCCGATTATCACATTGTTGCTCATTCAGGCTTAGGGGTTGTCAGGAACTATGGATACAAGGAGAAAGTGTCGCCAAGTGCTATGCCTGATCGTTTTAACCGGGTATATGATCAGAAAGAGCAACCCCTTTGGGATTTTAAACAGTGGAAGCCAGATGTTGTGGTTATTAATTTGGGAACTAATGATTTTAGTACCCAGCCATTTCCTGATAAGGCGGTTTTTAAAGCCGGTTATGAAAAGTTAATTAATGAAGTAAAAAATCAATATGGTGAACTTCCTGTTTTTTGTGTAGTTGGTCCAATGATTGATGAGCCGTGCTATTCGTATGTAAAAGAGATGGTTGAAGATTTTAGAACGATCTACCAGAAAAAGAATGTTTATTTTGTAGGAATCCCAAACTATCTGATGGTGTCGGATAAAGATCTTGGATCGGATTCACATCCAAATTATACCGGACAGAAAAAAATGGCAGCACATGTTCTACCCGTTATGTCAAGTGTATTAGGTTGGGATTACAAGAGCGACGAATCCCGATAAATAAAAGTTATCTGAAAACTAAAAGCACCGTCTCTGAGATATCCGGAGGCGGTGCTTTTTTTATACTTGTGCTTTAATGGGTTGGGTGAGTTTCTCTAAAAATTCTTTCAATTCATCGGTTAATCGAGGTGATAATTGGTCAAATACCCACTGGTGATAATTGTTTAACCAGTTTATTTCGTCAGGACTCATTAAATTTTTATCAATGGCTCGGGTGTCAATCGGACAGAGGGTGAGGGTGTCAAAACGTAGGAAGTCGCCATATTCACTCGATTCATCTTTTACACATGCCATCATGTTTTCTGTTCTGATGCCATACTCTCCGGTTCGGTATAGGCCCGGTTCGTTCGATAACACCATTCCTGCTTCAATTGCCCTGTCATTGAATTCCTGTCGGATGCTCATCGGACCTTCGTGAACGTTCAGAAAGTAGCCAACCCCATGACCTGTTCCGTGTCCATAATTCAACCCTAATTGCCACAATTCTTTGCGAGCCAGAATGTCCAGGTGATATCCACGGGTGTTGACCGGAAATTTTGCCATCGATAGTGCAATCATTCCTTTGAGAACAACGGTGTAATCAGATTTTTGCTGCTTGGTTAACTTGGATAGAGCCAGTGTTCGGGTGATGTCGGTAGTCCCATCGCTATATTGTGCCCCGGAGTCAATAAGAAGGAATCCATCTTTTCGGATAATCACCGCATCTTTTGGGGTGACTTTGAAATGAACAATAGCACCATGTTCTTTGTAGCCAACAATCGGGAAGAAGCTTAAGCCTTTGTATTCATCTTTTTTCGATCGATACTCGGTTAGCTTTTCAGCAATGTTGTATTCCGTTATTGGAAATTTCCCAAGTTTACTTTCGAACCAAAACAAGAATTCGATCAGCGCAACTCCGTCTTTTCGCATGGCTTCACGAATATTTTCTATTTCAGAATCTGTCTTAATTGCTTTTAATCGATTCGGAATCGAAAGACTTTCAATGATCTGACAATGCCCGGGGATATTGCTTATTATTGCCTGATTGGTATGTTCCGGATCTATTAATAACTTAGCAGAACGTGGTAATTCCTGAAGATAACTGATGAAGTCAGTATATTTTCGAATCTGTATTTTTTCGGATTCGAGTTTGGATTTTAGTTTCTCCGGAAACCGTTTGTCGTTAATAAAAAGAATTGTTTCTGTTTTTGAAACGCTGGCATAGGCCAAGAATACCGGATTGTATTCAACATCATCGCCCCGGAGATTAAATGTCCAGGCTATTTCATTCAATGCTGTAATGATCTGAATGTTTGCTTCGGATTTGTCCAGTTCGGAACAGATAGAGCTAATTTTACCTTTTCGTTTTGTGCCGACATGCTGTAGTTTGTGTTCGTAAACAGGGAAGGCTGGGAGTGGTGGGCGGTCAAGCCACATCCGATTTAATAAGTCGCCTGATTCTTTTAAGAAAATGTGCGATTTACTTAATTTGTCATACAGAATTTTGAACTGTTTTGACGAAATGCACCATTCATCTGTTCCTACATAATCACCGGTTTCGAGATTTGCTTTCAACCAGTCTGCGGGTTCAGGATGTCCGGGGGTACGCATTTTTATTAGGCTGATATCCGTATCAGCTAATTGTTCTTCGGCCTGAAGAAAATATCGGGAATCTGTCCATAAAGCGGCCTTTTCACGGGTCACGATTATCATTCCTGAAGATCCGGTAAAGCCGGAAATGTACTGACGGGTCTCCCAGTGTGAAGGCACATATTCACTCAGATGAGGATCTGTACCCCAAATAATGTAGGCATCAAGGTCGTTCTCCTGCATTATCAAACGCAGTTCGTTGATTCTGTTTTTAATAAGTTCCTTCACGATGAATAAGTTCTTGAATGATTTTTTTCATAGAAATCGATGGTAACTCGTTCCGGTCAATAGCTCGAGGATTTATGAATTCAAAAGAAGAGATATCGTCCATTGCGGTCATCTCGTGCAAAAACTCTGTTTTGGCAGTAAAAGCCATGTCGAGTGTAAATACCGAATAGTCTGAGAATATATATTCGTTAGGTTGAGAACAGAAATAGTTGAGTGAATGAATTGGAATTCCAAGCTCTTCCTGGATTTCCCTGATTGCAGCTTGTTCTCCGGTTTCCATTGGCTCAACAAAACCGCCAGGCAAGTCGAGTTTGCCGCGGTAAGGCTCAATGGCTCGTCTGGTGAAAAGCAGTTCTCCTGTTTGGTTAAAAAGCAATACCGCCACTGCTGCTGCCGAATTGACGTAATAATTAAAAGCGCAATCCTGACAACAGAATGAACGATCGCTTGTTGCCGGAAAACGGGAAGAACCGCAACGCGGACAAAATTTCAGCACATTGGTAGGGTGAGTGTCTGAGTACATGAATTGATTGACGATTTAATTATTTACTATTTACCCTTCGGCCATTAAATTGACTACGTACAATAAAATTGTAGATTGTAATTTTTACCTGGTAATACCCTGAGCCTTCATCCATTGCGCAAATAAGTTGGGCCATTGGTCGATAGGCAGGTTCTTCTTGTTCATGCCAAACCCATGGCCTCCATCTCTAAAGATGTGCATCTCTGCCGGAATTTTATACTTTTTGAGAGCCATATAAAATTCAATTGAATTGCGGGTAGGAACACCATTGTCATCATCTGCCAAAATCAAAAATGTTGGAGGCGTTTGTGCTGTCACATGTCGTTCATTCGAATATTGTTCAGCTAGTTCCCATTTGTTATCCTGACCCAGTAGGTTATTTCGTGAGCCCATATGCCCGTATTCTTCATCCATGGTAATAACAGGGTATAGCAAGAGCATAAAATCGGGACGGCAACTAAATTTTTCGATTGGATCAGTAGCGTCTGGTTTGCCCATGTCGAATTTTGTACCGGCAGTAGATGCTAAGTGTCCACCGGCAGAAGAACCGGCAATGCCAATTTTTGATGAGTTAATACCCCATTCTGCTGCTTTTTGCCGAACGATGCGTATGGCTCGTTGTGTGTCTTCCAGCGGAATTTTATGATGGCCATAGGGCAATCTGTATTTTAATACAATCCCGGCAACTCCTTGTTCTGCAAGCCAGGATGCCATGTCATAGCCTTCATGATCCATCGCTTCTATAGCATAGCCTCCTCCTGGACATATCACTATAGCTGCCCCAGTGTTGATTTCTTTCTTTGGAAGATAAACATAGAGCTCGGCCTCTGAAACATTACGAACCCGTTTGCCTTCATAAATTTCTTCTGGTTTTGTCATTCCGTTACTGTCCGGAGCGCCGTTGGGCCATACTTTAAGTTTGAAGTCTTGTGCCATTGTTGGTAAACTGATAATTGCCAATGCTAAAAATACGAAGGATGTTTTCATGCTTGATCAGATTTTGCGCCAACAAAGTAATGTTCTTTATTGGCAAAAAGAATATTGAATGTAGTTAATGATCCGTAGATTCGGGTAATGTATTGTTGTAGATTTATTTTTTCTTCGTCAGTTAAAACAGCATGACTGTTGATGTTTTGTTCGAGTACCCGAAGTCTGTCGCGAAGCATAACTATTTTATGGAAAAAAACTTCGATGGGTATTTCTTTAGGCTTTAATGAAAGGTTTTCCGGCTGTAAAAGCATATTTCCACCGATCCATTTTTCTCCAAGCGGAACGATTTCGGTGAGAACTCCCTGTTCGTCCAGAACGAATTTTAACACTTTTTCTATTTCAGATAAGGTAAGCGAGTTTTGGGGTTTATCTTCCGGAGCCTCAATTATATCGAGATCCTCACTTCGTTTTGAAATCTCGATTTTACCTCCCCGTTCAAAAAATATTTCGTAAGAGGTTATTTTATTTTTACTCACGATACCTTCTCCATATCGTGGGTGGTCTACTCTGGTTCCAACGGCTAGTTCTTCCATATGAGCTGCTCTTTAGGTTTTTGAAGGTTCTAAAAGTACGAAAATACGTCGAAATGACTTTGTGAATGTTAAAAAATTCTAAGCTTAAAAAGTTGATGTTGTTTACTAATAAAATAGGTTATTTTTGCAGCATGTTTTTAACCTTCCTGACAAAAGGCATCATAATTGGGTTCTTGGTTTCCATTCCATTGGGACCAATCGGTGTATTGGTGATACAGCGAACTGTAAATAAGAGCCGCATTGCAGGACTGCTGTCTGGTATGGGTGCTGCTCTTTCGGATACACTCTATGCAATAATTGCCGGTTTTAGTCTTACTTTTGTGATTGATTTTATCCGAAAGAATGAGATTATTTTTCAGATAATTGGGGCGCTGGTTGTTTTAGGATTGGGGATTAATATCTTTCTGAAAGATCCGGCCAAAGATTTCCGAAGAAACCGACTGAAGGGAAATACGCACTTTCAGGATATAATATCCAGTTTTTTAATTACGTTCTCGAATCCACTTACCGTTTTTATATTTCTGGCTGTATTTACCAGCTCAGGTGTTGCTATAAGCCTTGAACAACCTTATCATTCCTTGCTGGTTATTTTGGGGGTCTTTACCGGAGCGTCAATATGGTGGTTTTCGTTATCCGGACTTGTTAGTTTATTCAGGCATAAAATAAACCTTCGAATATTGTGGTGGATTAATAAAACTGCCGGCGTTATTATCGTTCTTTTTGTTTTGGTGACGGTTTTTATTGTAATTCAGAAGAATATAAGCCTTATTTATTGATGTTTTAGTTCACGTGGATTTTTAAATCGCTCCCTGTTCTTTAAATAATCTGGTCATCTCGTCAGTGAAAAATTTGGGAGCGGCAACCGGTTTGTTGGTCTTTGAATTAAAGAATGCCAGAACAACTTCTCCTGTATTGATTAACTCTCCTTTTTCGTTGTATATCTCTGTTCGTATTGGAAATTTTACCATGGGAATTGTATCCACAATGGTTCGTATGGTTAACAGATCGTCGTAGTATGCCGACTTTAGGTAGTTAATTTGAAGGCTACGGGCCGGAAGCATGATGTCCATTTCTTCCAGTTGTTTGTATGTGAAGCCTAAATCACGGATCATTTCTGTTCTGCCAATTTCGTAATAGCGGGCATAATTGCCATAATACACAACGCCCATTTGGTCGGTATCTTCGTAGTAAACTCGTATTTTGGTTTCAGTAACTAGCATGGAAAATTGTTTCTATTTAAATGGTGAATTGGGTTCTTTCGCCATGTGACTGTAAGTTAATTTGTCGACTAACGAAGGAAATAGTTTATTTAAAAAAACGGTTAATTTTCCTTCGATGAAAGTTAGTATCAATTCGCGTTTTCGTTTTTCAATTGCACGGACAATATGTTTTGCACATTCTTCAGCCGTCATCATTTGATCCTCATTGCGTGGAGTTTCGCCTTGTTGAGTTCCATCGTTGGTAAGAGCTACTTTCCTTACTTCCGATGCTGTGAATCCCGGTGCTGCTACCAGCACGTGTAACCCTTTTTTTAGGTTTTCAATTCGAATAGTGTCCAGGAAACCACGAATTGCAAATTTTGAAGCTGAATATCCCGTTCTTCCCGGTAGTCCAACGTAGCCTGCAATTGAAATAATACCCACCAAACTTCCTTTTGTTTCTAACAAATAGGGTAGGGCGAACTTGCTGCAATATACCGTTCCGAAAAAATTTACATCCATCAGTTGTCGAATTACGTTCAGATCGAGTTCTTCGAAAAGTGCACGCATCGAAATGCCGGCATTGTTAATGAGGATATCAATCCGTCCAAAACGGGCAATAGTTGCTTCAATCAGTAACCGACAGTCATCTTCAATGCTAACATCTGTTTTTTGAATCAATAATTCGGTGCCGGGGAGTTCATCCTGAAGTTCTTTAAGTAGTTCTGTACGGCGCGCTCCTAATGCTAATCGGGCCCCTTTTGTTGCAAATTCTTTGGCCAGAGCTCTGCCAATTCCTGAAGAAGCACCGGTTATAACAACTACTTTATTTTTCACGACGAAAGATTTGTATAATTACAGGTGGCAAAAATAGCTTATTTTTTACTCTGGAATACGGTGCGGAGCTGGTTTTAGCCTGACTTTTTGTTTGTGATTTGAAAAACAGCAGATCTCTTGGTTTTAGAGGAAATGAAGACGTGTTGATTATTAAATCATTGGAAACTTTTTTGATATTATTTGACCTTTGGGTTTGCAAAAAAGAAAATAGGTTTTACCTTTGCAGCGCTTTGTTAGAAAAACAAGGCATTTAAGGATGACTCAGTAGCTCAGCAGGTAGAGCACATCCCTTTTAAGGATGGGGTCATGGGTTCGAATCCCAGCTGGGTCACCAATAAAAATCCAATCATCTGATTATCAGCGGTTGGATTTTTTGTTTCCCGTTATTCGTACAACATTCGTACAACGGATAAATATGGTGGAATAGGAACCAAATTTAAAGGGGCTAAATCGAGAACAAAAAGTGTTTCGACAATCTTCCATAATTTGTATGATAAGGAAGAGTATGATTAGTAATTTTCTCCCTTATTTTTGTGTTCATTCTTATTTTTTCTCCCAAACATGATTATTCCGGAGCAAAGTGGTTCTTTGTCACATTTGGGAAATACTTATCCGGTTTGAGATAGAAACAACTTCCTTTCTTTGATCTCAATGTGTATAATATTTTTCTTAAACCAAAAAGCAACATTTACTGTGCATAATTGATTTGATTTTAACCAGATGTTGTTTCATGGTATTCTGTTTTTTGAATTTTATGTTCATGTTTCAAATCTGAAGCGCTATATTCTCTTCTTTAATTCGTGTGAATAACACGATCGCATTTAGCAGTGAAAACGTTATTGCGGTATAATATAAATTGAAAATCAAAGGAATAACAGCAATTTCAGCAATTACAATCAGGTAATTCGGATGCTTAAAATATCGGTATGGTCCTTTTTTAATTAATGGAAAATTCGAGATGTGATAAATTCGGGTATTCCAGAATTTCCCGAGCGATAAAATAACCCAGACTTTAAAGACAAGAAGTACAACGTAAAAAATGATAAAGGATAAACTGTAAGTTGGATTTGATTGCCGCGAATATTCGAAAATAACGGAGATGATAAATAAAGCATGAAGCGCTACAATGAACGGATAATGCTTTTGTCCATATTCCACAGCTCCATTTCGCAACAACCACTTCTCATTACTTTTTGAAAG